>Ga0315902_10000281_pt1 | contig 88152 bp, 81 predicted proteins | sample LakEriMetagenome_9_FD_203523 | JGI IMG/M metagenome (GOLD analysis project Ga0315902, IMG submission 203523) | Freshwater fungal communities from buoy surface, Lake Erie, Ohio, United States - Buoy 12 MA117 | ecosystem: Environmental > Aquatic > Freshwater > Lake > Lake biofilm | place: USA... | reverse complement strand
CATCTGGTGGTTCTGCCGTAGCAGTTTCTGCGGGTCTGTGCACTGCGGCGTTAGGAAGTGACACGGGAGGTTCAATTCGCCAACCCGCTTCGTTTACGGGAACGTATGGCTTAAAGCCCACCTACGGTAGAATTAGTCGATATGGATTGATTGCATATGCTTCTTCTTTCGATCAAATCGGTCCTTTTACCAATAGCTTAAACGATTCAGCTTTATTGTTAGAAATAATGGCTGGTATTGATGAATTCGATTCTACAGCATCCTCACGACCAATTGAAACGTACACAGAGCGAAGCTCGGGTAAAACTTTGAAAATTGCTGTCCTTAAGGAAAGTTTAACTGCTGACGGTGTGGATGAGGAGGTGAAGACTGCTTTGAAAAACCAAATTTCCAAGTTAAAAGACGCAGGACATCAAGTGGAAGAAGTTTCATTTCCGTACCTTGATTACATGGTGCCGACCTATTATGTTTTGACCACAGCAGAAGCATCTTCTAACCTTTCGCGCTTTGATGGAGTGCATTACGGGTACCGTCATCCAGCAGCTCAGGGAGTTGATGACACCTATAAAAAATCGCGCTCTTTTGGTTTTGGGCCTGAAGTTCAGCGCAGAATAATGGCAGGCACTTTTGTTCTTTCTCACGGTTTCTATGATGCCTATTACACAAAAGGACAAAAAGTTCGACGTGTACTTCGGGATAAAACTGATGAGATTCTTAGTCAATACGAGGCCATAATTTTACCAACTACACCTTCAACTGCTTTTGCATTGGATTCAGTGAATGATCCAATTCAGATGTATTTACAAGATATATTTACGGTACATGCAAATCTTACCGGAAATCCGGCATTATCCTTACCTTTAGGTACACACTCGAATGGATTGCCTTTCGGTATTCAGCTTATGGGAAATCATTTTGCTGAGAAAGAACTTTTTGATATTGCGAGTATTTTGGTTAACAACTCCTTGGATTCATGAGAATTATCCTTTCGGTTTCACTTCTTTTCTGTTTTCTGACAGGGTTTTACTCGCAGAAAGCCGCTCATCTTGTGAAGCCAGGAGACACATTGAATAAAGATCCCTTTATCAATACTGTTGAACAAAGTCTTCATTTGTTTTTAACAGATTACGTCAACAAAAATGAGTATGATTCAATCATCAAAGCACTTAATTATGAGCCGGATCATATTCCTCAATTTACCGACGAACAATACTGTGAGCATATTAAAAAATTGAACGAAACGACACCGTTCAAATTTGAATGCAACCAAGCTACTTTATCAACCATTAAATTTTTTGTAAAAAGCAGGCGAAGTTTTGCGCGAATAATTCTTGGGCGTTCCAATCTCTATTTCGACATGTTTGAAGAAAAGCTATCTGAATATGGATTGCCATTAGAATTGAAGTTTCTTCCAGTAATTGAAAGTGGATTGAGACCTCAAGTTAAATCACACGCCGGCGCGCTCGGACTTTGGCAATTTATGTACAGAACTGGGCTTTATTTTGGTTTAAAAGAGAATTCATACCTTGATGAACGCATGGATCCCGTGTTAGCAACGGATGCCGCTTGCAGATATTTAAAGCAATTATATGGGATCTACGGAGAATGGAACCTTGCACTTGCTGCATACAATGCGGGGCCCGGAAACGTGAACCATGCAATTAGAAGATCAGGCAATAAAACTACTTACTGGGAAGTACGTCCCTATTTGCCATCTGAGACTCAAGCATATGTTCCTAATTTTTTAGCTGCCGCTTATTTGTTGACGTTCCATGCAGAGCACAACATTCTGCCAATTGAACCAAAAGTACATTATGCCCAACTGGATACTATGTGTCTTTCGTCAGGAATGCACATGGCAACTATCTCTAAACTTGTAAACTGGCCCGTTGATGATATTAAAAGCCTGAATCCCGTATATAAAAGCACATATATTCCTAAAACAAATCCGGGTCAATGTATATCTGGACCATTAGAAAAAATTGGATTGCTTGTAAGTTTGGAGGATAGTTTATACGCCATGGAAAGACGTGGTTATTCAGGTCAGGGATATGTAGCACCAAAACCAGTTATTGAAACTCCCGTAATTATCGATACCGTTCAAATTACTGACTCCCTCGGAATATCCAAAGGAGAGGCTGTCGAAACATACATTTACCACAAGGTGAAGTCTGGTGAAACTATGGCGAGTATTGCAACAAAATACAAAGTTACAATCCAGCAACTTATGGAGTGGAATGCTTTACGAACTTCAAATATTTATGTTGGTCAACGACTTAAAATGAAGACCGGCGAATCAAAACCAGTTATTAAAGAAGTACCCAAAGAAACTCCAGCTCCAGAACCTCCAGTCATTAAAAAATATTATGCTGTAAAGGCCGGTGATACTTTTTCAAAAATTGCGGATCGCAACGGACTTACCCAAACGCAACTGTCACGACTTAACCCCGGTGTGAATGTAAATAGACTCAGTGTGGGTCAACAAATCAGGATTAAATAATCTTACTCCTTTGCATTCATGAAAATATCTGCAGTCATCATTACATTCAATGAAGAAAGGAATATCAAGCGATGCCTTGAATCGTTGGAGGGTGTTGCGGACGAAATCCTAGTGGTAGATTCATTTTCAAAAGATAGAACAGAGCAAATTTGTCGCTCCTTCAATGTTCGATTCATTCAAAACCCCTTTGAAGGTCACATTCAACAAAAGAATTACGCCATTGACCAAGCCCAACACGAATGGATCTTATCGTTGGATGCAGATGAAGCACTTACAGCAGAATTGAAGGAAAGCATACTCAAAATTAAACTAGACCCAACGTTTGATGGTTACAAAATGAATCGTCTAACGAACTACTGTGGACATTGGGTGCGTTATTGTGGATGGTATCCTGACACAAAAATTCGATTGGTTAACAGAAATACAGCTCGGTGGCAAGGTGTTAATCCACACGATCGTTTAGATCTTTTAAATGGCCAAGAACCAGGTTTCCTCATCGGAGATTTGTTGCATTATTCCTATTACACAAAAGAAGATCACCTTAAACAAATAGAATACTTTGGAGACATCGCTGCTAAAGAATTATATGAGCGTGGAGGAAGATCAAATTATTTAAAAATTGGTGTTAAGGTAATCGCGCAGTTTTTCAAAAGTTTTATCCTAAAACGTGGATTACTCGATGGAAAAACTGGATTCACCATTTCACGTCTTAGCGCTTATGCGACGTACAGAAAATACATCAAATTACTTCATTTACAACAATCAAAATGAGCATTAAGCGTATTATCATATCGCGCACTGATAGCATTGGAGATGTAATGTTAACACTTCCTATGTGTGTTTGGCTGCGAGATCATTTCATTGATGCCGAACTAATTTATTTAGGAAAAGGGTACACAAAACCTGTAATAGATTCATTTTCGGTAATTGATCGGTTCATCGACTGGCAAGAAATTGAAGACTTATCCATTGAGGACAAAACCTTATTTTTTAAAACGCTCGAGGCAGATGCGATCATTCATGTTTTTCCAAACAAAGAAATTGCTAGTCTTGCCAAAAAAGCGCGCATTCCAATGCGTGTGGGAACATCGCACCGCAGTTTTCACTTGCTAACTTGCAACCAGCGTGTTGGCTTCTCGAGAAAAAATTCAGATTTACATGAGTCACAATTAAATTTTGAATTGCTCCGCCCATTTGGACTAAAAAACATTCCTTCACTTGAAGAGGTGAAAGAAAGTACGAAAGCATTTAGAGTGCAGGAAACAACATTGCCCGATGGACTGGAAAACAGCATTAAATCAAAAGAAAAAACCATTGTCCTTCATCCAAAATCACAAGGAAGTGCGATGGAATGGCCGATAGAATCCTATTTAGAATTAACAAAGCAATTGGTTTCAAAAGGCTATACTGTTTTTTTTACTGGAACTGAAAGAGAAGGCTTACTGTTCAGACACCTCTTACCTGAAGATCCTGCTGTCGTTGACTTGACAGGTAAACTTGATTTGTACCAACTTATTTACTTTATTTCCAAGGTAAAAAATCTAGTTGCCTGTTCAACTGGACCACTGCATATTGCAGGATTTACAGGTATCAATACGATTGGCCTTTTCTCTCCAAAGCGACCTATCCATCCCGGACGATGGGCGGCGTTAGGAAGAAATGTTCATGTTTTAATATATGATCCGAAATGCCTTCAATGTCAAAAAAAGAAGGCCTGCAATTGTATCAAACAAATACCGGTATCACGCGTTTTGGATGCCATTGCCTAAAGAAAATTTAATTGTTCCGTTGTTTGCCAATTTCATAGTAGGTGTAGGTGCTGGTGTGCTTTGCAGCGTTTGGTTGAATCATTGCGGTGCAAGAAGCTATTGGGTGGAAGGATGCGCTATGGGTTTACTAAGCTTTAGTTTTTACAGCTTCTACCATTTCAGAAAGTTTAATTTCCTTCCTATAAGCGTTAGTTTTTTTCTAGGAATCAGCCTTTTCATCTTTCAAATAAAACCCAACAATCTTGTTTTTTGGCAATGGTTTACTGCTTTAAGCATTGTCGCTTTAAGTCTTTTTTATATGTTCCCAGCTAAAAAAAGTTTGCGTGACACCCCTTTTCTGAAAGCACCCATCATCGCTTTGGTATGGGTATTTATTCTTTTCATTTTACCACTTTGGAATCAAGCAATAAAAACGCAACCTTATCAAATTGAAATCATTGCATTTGGCTTGCTTTATTTCGGACTTACCATACCTTTCGACATACGCGATCATAAAAAAGACAGCTCTGCATTAAGAACATTACCACAGCTCTTTGGTGTTCACTCTGCACAGTTAATCGCCAGCCTATTAATTTCAAGTTTTTCGTGGCTAATGTATTACACGACTCACTCTTTTGGATGGATTGTGTTTGCAGCAATTGCCATTTGTTTGGTCCTGCTTGCAAACGAACGCAGAAAGAAAAGCTATTTTATTCTAATTGATTCACTGGCATTACTAGCTGCAGTTTTGCTCTACCTTGCCTAAGCAAATAACGCCTTCACCACCTCATCAATTCGACCACACTTCACCAATTGAATTTTAAAATTCTTTTGTTCGATTCCCTTGTTGTATTTGGATATTACGATTCTTTCAAAACCTAGTTTCTCTGCCTCATAAATGCGCTGATCCATGCGATTAACCGGTCGAACTTCACCTGATAAACCAACCTCAGCTGAAAGCGCAATACTTTTGTCCACCGGAAGATCTGCGTTGGAAGAAAGTACCGCAGCCACTACCGCAAGATCTATTGCCGGATCATCCACCTTGATTCCTCCTGCAATATTTAAAAAGACATCCTTTGCGCCCAATTTAAAGCCACAACGTTTTTCCATCACTGCTAGCAGCATATTCAAGCGCTTAGTATCGAACCCTGTAGATGATCGCTGTGGAGTGCCATACGCTGCTGTGCTCACCAAGGCCTGCACTTCGACTAACATCGGACGCATTCCCTCCAACGTAGCCGCGATAGAAATGCCACTCAGTGAACTATCTGTATTTGTAATCAAAATTTCCGATGGATTTTCCACCTGGCGAAGTCCACTCCCCAACATCTCATAAATCCCCAACTCGTTGGTGCTACCAAACCTATTTTTAATGCTGCGAAGTAAGCGATATACATGATTTCTATCCCCTTCAAATTGAAGCACTGTGTCTACCATGTGCTCAAGAACTTTTGGTCCAGCAAGCGAACCCTCTTTCGTTATGTGGCCAATTAGAAAAACGGGTGTTCCGGTTTGTTTAGCATAACGTAACAATTGCGCTGTGCACTCCCTTACTTGAGAGATACTTCCAGGTGAACTTTCTATTTGCGTTGAGAAAAGTGTTTGAATTGAATCGATTACCATTAATTCCGGTTGAATCTCTTCCGCTTGCTTAAAAATATTCTGAAGATTTGTTTCGGTTAAAATAAAACAACCTTCGTTTTTAACCCCAATCCGCTCTGCGCGCATTTTGATTTGCTGCTCACTCTCTTCTCCAGAGACATAGAGCACCTTTAAATCATTTTGTTCAATGGCCACCTGCAACAACAAGGTAGATTTTCCGATACCAGGTTCACCACCAAAAAGAATTAGCGAGCCAGGCACTAATCCACCGCCTAGCACACGATTCAATTCATTATCAAGCAAAGGTCTGCGGGGCTGTTCTTGTTGCTCGATGCTCTGCAGCGTTTGAGGTCGCGCGTTTCTTGTTGTTGACGAAAAGGCCACAACGGTCGGGATGTTTTTTTCGATTATTTCTTCAACAAACGTGTTCCATTCATTGCAAGAAGGACATTTCCCAAGCCATTTTGGAGTTTCGTAACCACAGTTTTGACAGAAGTACGCAGATTTGATTTTAGCCATCGATAATTTTCTGAAGTTTAAAGTTAGGGGAATATTCGCATACCTATTTAGTTAGTAGAGAATTTAGTGTTAAACTACTTCAATGATGCAGAAAAATGAATTTTATTACTGATATTGTGCTGCCTTTAAAGATAAAAAGGCTAACCTTTCTTGTTGCAGTGCGTCTTACTTGAAGTGAATTGGGAAAAATGAATTACCCTCAATCCACATTTTAAATACTATGAAAAAATTAATCAGCATCTTCTTCCTATACCTTTTAACATGTTATCAATTAATTGGACAAATTGTTGATCCATTTACAATTCGATATCAAACTAATTTAAAAGGCGGATTGGTCTATTTAGCAAACTCATCAATCGGTTGTAATTGCGCCGCAAACAATGAAACACCTCCCGGAGGCTCTAGCGATAACAACGATTTTTCGATGGCCTATGTAAACACGGATAGTGATCCCGCTACATTCATGTCAAGTAGTGATCAATTAGATCTCCCAAATTGCAGTAAAATAGTCTGGGCTGGTTTATATTGGGTAGGAATGCTAAATACGCCGGCAAGTTCAACAACCAATTATAATCTAAGAAATCAAGTAAAACTAAGTGCAAATAACGGTGCCTACATCAATTTAGTGGCTGACGAAATACTAAATAATACAGTTGGAAAAACCATGTACAACTGTTTCAAAGATGTCACCTCTATCGTTCAAGCAAATCCAATAAATGCAAGTTATCGAGTGGCGAATGTGGTCACACAAAATGGCAGCAACACTTTTGGTGGGTGGACGATGGTCGTTGTCTACCAAAACATCTATGAGTCGATGAAAAACGTGACGGTTTACGATGGATTGGCAAATGTCAACTCAACATCTGGGACAGTGAATATCAATCTAAGTGGTTTTTTAACTCCGACTTCTGGTCCGGTTAATTTTGAACTTGGTGTAGTAGCTCATGATGGTGACAGAGGTCAAACAGGTGATCAATTGGCTTTTAACGGTGCAGGTAGTTTTGTAACCATTAGCGACGCTATTCATACCGCTAACAATGTATTCAACAGTACTATTTCCAGAAATGGTGTACTTACCCCTCTCAGAAATCCGAGTTACAGCAATAATCTTGGGCATGATGCCAATATATATTCTCCAGACAATTCTACTTTTAATTACATCGGAAATTCCGCAACGTCTGCTCAAATAAAAGTGTCAACGACCTTTGAAACAGTCTTGACAAGCGTACTTACATCTGCTATCGATATTTATGACCCCGATTTAAGAGCCACAGTATCTTACACCGATCTAAATGGCGGAGTGGTGCAGCCTGGGGATATATTGGAATATTCCATTACCGCCAAAAATATTGGGTCAGATGTTTCGATCAACACCTATCTTACTGATACACTGGACGCCCGACTTGAGTACCAACCGGGAACACTTACCTATAGCTATGGGCCTAACAGTGGTGTTAAAACAGACCCAACCGATAGCGATCAAGCTGAATTTATCGCTACAAGCAATGTTATCAGTGCGCGGATTGGATCAGGAGCGACTGGCACAAACGGTGGAGCGGTTGTCAATTCTTCCACTGGGGCAGACAGCACAGTTGTAAAATTCAGAGTGAAGTTGAATGAAAATTGTGCCGTTTGGCAATGTGGTACACAACTTCAAAATCAGGCTTATATATTTGGCACAGGACAAATTTCTGGCACAAACAATGGAAACAATGGACTCTCTGATCAACTTGATGCGAGCGGATGTCCCTCGCCGGAAAGTGGTCTCGTAAATGTGAACACTTCTTCCTGTGTGCCCTTTTTGTTAAATCATTCTGATAGCGTTTGCACAGGTCAAACGATACAATTCAATTTTCCTGATTCCCCATATATTACCTATAGTTGGACAGGACCTAACGGTTTTACATCTACAATTTCAAATCCATCTATACCCAATTCTGCACTCACTGATGCCGGAAATTATTACCTGACTGTCGCATACAACGGTACCACCTGCGTAGATGATACAATCGCACCCGTTTTTGTGAGTGATCCACCAACGCTTCAATTCATTGACCTGCAAAATGACACTTGCTATCAAGCCGGTGGGGGATCAGTTGAGGTCGCAGGACAGGGCAATAGTCCATTCACGTATTCTTGGTCCAACAATGATCCGAATGCACTTGCAGACAGCCTTTATGCAGGAACCTATTCTGTTGTAATTACAGATCAGTATCATTGTACCGTTTCTGATACTTTTACGATCACAGAACCTGCTGAATTCACTGTATCTGCCTCTGTCACTTCAGATTACAATGGACAGGATATCAGTTGTTTTTCGGCCAGTGACGGGAGTGCTGCTGCTTCCACAACAGGAGGAATTGTTCCCATTACCATCACTTGGCTGGAAAGCGGAACAATCGGTAACAATATCACTGCCCTCTCAGCAGGACAATACAATGTTCAAGCAATTGATCAAACAGGTTGTATCGCCATTGATTCCATTACGATCACTGAACCTGATTCCATTCAAATCACTGCGATCACGACTGATATACTTTGTTTTGGCGACAGTACAGGTGCCATTAATGCAAGTATCACTGGCGGAACAGAAGCCTACACCTTCTCCTGGGTTGACGGTGAAACAACAGAAGATTTGAGTGCCATTCCAATTGGTACATATATACTAACTGTTACCGATGCTAATGCATGTATCCAGGTGGATAGTTTTAGTTTAACACAACCGTCCTTACCAATTACAATCAGTGCAACGAATACTCCTATAGCCTGCTTCGGTGATACAGCTGCCTTACTCGATCTAAGTGTGATTGGTGGGGTGGGTCCTTACACCTATACATGGGCAGGGGGTGAAACTTCTCAAGATTTAACGGAAGTTATTGCCGGCACTTATTCTGTTACCGTTACGGATGCTAACAGCTGTCTGATGAATTTTGATTATACCGTCACGGAGCCGGGAGCTTTAACTGCAAGCTTCTCCAATACCAATCCTGTTTGTCAGGCGGGTAGTCAGGGATCGATTGACCTCACTGTAAACGGTGGCACGCCAGGATTCTCTTATTTCTGGAACTCAACAGCTACTGCGGAGGATCTAAATGGACTGTTCGCTGGCACCTATGTGTGCAGTGTAATCGATCAAAATGGTTGCACGGCAACTTTCCAAACCACACTCTCTGATCCGGATGCGCTTGTTTTGACTGCTGTGCTTTCTGATGTGCTTTGTTATGGCGATTCAACCGGACAAATAGACATCACGCCTTCCAACGGAACCCTACCCTATTCTTTTGAATGGACCAACGGCACAACGAATGAAGATGCACAGAATCTGCCCATTGGCATTTATGCCGTAAACGTATCTGACGCGAATGGTTGCGGTTTCTTTGAATCGTTTGTAATCGATCAACCCGACACTTCGCTCTACGTGGTTTCTTCCTCTGCGACATCACTTCTTTGTAACGGAGATACGACCGCTGTTCTTACAATTAGTGTTGCAGGAGGTACCCCAGGTTACGATTATTTGTGGTCGAATGGTGACACCACAGATATAAGCAGCAACCTAGGTGCAGGAAACTACAATGTCACTGTCACCGACAACAACGGATGTTTGGTCTCTCAGGATTACAATCTTACGGAACCAACATTGTTGGAATTAAGTGAAACACATACGAATGTACTATGCTTTGGTAATGCTACTGGCGCTGTTAATGCGAGCACAACAGGTGGAACATCTCCATACACTTATGCGTGGTCGAATAGTGTAACAAATGAAGATCTTTCATCCATCACGGCAGGAACTTACACACTGACCACAACAGACGACAATGGTTGTACAGCAACTATTTCAGTCACTATCACACAACCACAGTATGGAATTGCCCTATCTTCCTCTGCTTCAGACGTGCTGTGCTATGGAGGGAATGATGGCGCAATAGATCTTACGATTACTGGCGGAACACCAGCTTATTCGTTGTTGTGGAACACCTCTGTGACAACTGAAGATCTCTCAAACCTTGAAGCCGGGAACTACACAGTGACCGTCACCGATGCCAATGGTTGCTCGATTCTGCAATCGATAAATGTAAACCAACCAAATGCACCTCTTTCACTTTCTGGAAGCGGAGCATCGATCTGTTTGGGAGCTACAAACGGAGAAGTAGTTGTGGAAGCGAGTGGAGGCACACCTTTATACAGCTATCAATGGAGCTCAAGTCCCAACGATACGCTTGACGCAGTTACGAATTTACTTCCTGGAACCTATGAAGTAGTAGTAACAGATCAAAACGGTTGTTCGGAAAGCATCAGTTTTACAGTGGATCAGCCAGATGAATTGGAAGGATGTGTGGTTTTGGAGATGCCCAATGTCTTTTCTCCAAATGGAGACAATACAAATGAATTTTGTATCCCTGTAAAAGTGTTGAATATAAAAACATATAACCTGCAGATCATCGACCGCTGGGGACTTTTAATGTATCAAGGTGATGATTACACAACTGGCTGGGATGGAACTGTTAATGGCGAACCTGCAACTGAAGGCGTCTATTTTTACAAGGTCGTCTACACTGACAGTTACGATCAAAGTGGGGTGCTACAAGGTTTTGTGACCTTAATGAGGTAGTTGGGGAGTTGAATGCGTTCAAAAGGTTCAAGAAGTTCAATATGTTCAAAGGGGTCAGAACATTTTAATTTGTGGTAATATCGTTACGCGAGAATTATTACTTCATCGCCGCTCCGAAGTATATCCTATGCTGCGGCACCATCACAGTCCAAACTTACCTCGTAGTTAAACCCAGCAAAGCGATTTTCAGCAAAATTATTCTCGTAAACTCAGAAAACGGTATCACAACGCTTCGAAGGATATGCTATCCTTCGAAATCTCAGTAAGATTGTTCTTGCATTAGGAAAAAACAAACGATGCGTTGACCGCAGGATGACATATCCTGCGGAGCGGGGAAAGAGAATTTATTCGCCTAATAAAATTACTATATTATGCGGCTGTACACACATATTATTATAATATTTTGTGGTTATAATCATTTTTAATTAACTTAGTACCATGATTAAAAGATTGTTAGAACAAAATTTACTGGAAGATTTAGATTTTAAGAAAGCCCTGGTGGTTTTAGGCCCGAGACAAGTAGGAAAAACAACGTTAATTCAAAATCTGGTAAAAGGAAAGAACACCTTATTTTTAAATGGCGATGAGGCACAAACGAGAGCGAATCTTTCGAATACCAATTTACCCTTTTTACTTAATCTGGTTTCTGATCATGACGTAATTGTCATTGATGAAGCCCAACGAATTGAAAATATCGGTTTGACAGTAAAAATGTTGATTGATGCTTCTACAAATAAGCAATTTATCTTGACAGGATCTTCCTCGTTAGATTTAGGAAATAAAATTAATGAGCCCTTAACCGGCAGAAAATGGGAACATTTATTATTCCCTTTGTCCTGGACAGAGTTGCGTAACCATTATACTTTTTCAACTGCCTATGAGCGCTTGGAGGAATATTTAATTTATGGTCAATATCCTGAAGTGATCACCCATACTAAAAAACAAAAAGTGCTATCCCAATTGGCAAGTAGTTATTTGTATCAAGATATTCTTGAACTAGTTAATATAAAAAAGCCGGATTTATTGATGAAGTTATTGCGCGCACTTGCACTTCAGATGGGGAGCGAAGTATCTTATAATGAATTGGCTAAAATTCTACAAGTTGATCGAATGACCGTTGTGAATTACATTGATCTGCTGGAAAAGGTATTTGTTGTATTCAGACTTCACCCATATTCTAACAATCAACGAAACGAAATCACTTCTAAACCCAAAATATATTTTTACGATACCGGCATAAGGAATGCCATAATCGGACAATTTAGTCCTTTAAATAGCCGTCAAGATGTGGGGGCTTTGTTTGAAAATTTCTTCATAGGTGAAAAAATGAAAAGTCTTACTTACAAGGGATTTTATGGAACGACTCACTATTGGCGAAATACGCAACAAGCTGAAGTAGATTTCATTGAAATTAATGAAAATGAATTATCGGCGTATGAGATAAAATATAATCCTACAGCAAAAGCAAAATTCAGTAAATCCTTTACGGAAAAATACCTCCCTGCAAAAACGATTGGAATCCATAAAGAAAACTTTTGGGAGTATTTATAGTTATTCTATCAACTGATTTATCTATCTACGAATAAAATAGAACTAATGGGGCGACTCTAAGAAGTTTAATGAAGCTGAAGTAGCTTCGAAGGATATGCTATCCTTCGAAATCTTAGGAAGATTGTTCTTGCATTAGGAAAAAACAAACGATTCGTTGACCCCAGGATGACATATCCTGCAGAGCGGGGAGAACCAATCCACTCAGGATTCTATCTGTTTTACGAAGTTTCGGGGATTAGAATCCTGCTGTTTTGAAGAGAACCACAACCATTTAATCTTTAATATTCTTTATTAGTTGAAATAAAAAAACCACCCGGCATCAGGTGGTTGAATTCTATCGTTTTACAAAATCACTCCTCAAGTTTATATCATTCTTCATCAATGATGATTTCATTTAGTTCTTCCAGAATATAGGTGAGATTTAAAATTTTAAACTTGTTTTTACAAAGCGTTTTCTTGATCCTTTCCAAGGCTCGATATATTCTTTCGTAATCCTTCAATAAATCTTGTATGATTTGTTCCTCACTTTCTGCGTAACCTCTTTTGATCAACCATTTAATCAAAGAATCAAGTAATTTATTTGACGCTGATTGATACAACCCGCAACCATAAAAACACAATTTCAAATATTTTAAAAACTCTATTAACTGATCCGGATCGATATTGAATATTAATTCCAAAATGAAGGGATTATCCCTTTTTACATTTGTTATTTTCAATTGATGTTCATCCCGAATATGAGTCGTCAGATCATCAGAAATATCGAGATGATCATATTCCTTTTGACTATACAAAACGACCAGATTGTGGCATTCATTCAGCGCAGTCAAGAATTCAGTAAAATCAGCCAAAGAAGGATTTTTAGCATCAACCGATTTCAACTTAATGTAAACTTTTAATTCTCGCATGGGTTAGTTTCCAGAAGTTTATACTAATTAATGAAATCCAGAAACTCTAGTAATAGATAACAACTCTACCATTTCCCCCACATGGGAAATTTGAAGACATTTGACCAGAACCCCCTCCTGGACTACGACCATTCTGACCAGCGGGTACTCCAGCCGTTCCGAAAGAAGCACCACCAGAGACAGAAGCATTAGTTGCCCCACCACCACCAGTTACATTAAATGATGCATTAGATGATCCGTCATTGGTATTTGCCGAACAGGTGCTTACATTAACACCTGAACCTCCATTTGCATATATTCCGTTAAATGAACTATTTCCTCCTTTTGATGCAGCACTGCTTGAATTACAAAGGTATCCACATCCGCCAGCACCAACCAAAACCGTGTATGATGTACCCGGTAGAACAGCAACAATTTCCTTTCCATAGCCGCCACCTTGTCCGCCAGAATTCGTTCCAGCTCCACCACCACCCCATAATTCCACCATCACCTTGGTAACACCAGCCGGGCAAGTCCAAGAATAGGTGCCGGGAGTTGAATAAACTTCCATGTTTGAAAATGCTATACCCCCTCCACCACTTGTCGCACCATTGCACACATACTGCGTCTGACTCGCATTTATCTCTCCGGCATCCAATATTCCATTTCCATCGGTATCCAACCCGGTTTCGATTTTTGTCCCACCATTAGCGCAATTACTCCCTGCAGGTTCTGCTGTTGTTTTAATGAGTGCGTTTAGGCCATTCGTTCCGTTTGTTCCATTAGTTCCTGCCATACCTTGGGGCCCTGAGGCTCCAGAAGGACCCGTTAAGTTGGAGGTTGTGAATGAAGATCCATCCGAATAATTCAGCGTAAAGGTTCCATCTCCATTGTCTACCGTAGATGTAATACCAACTCCATCTGCTCCCGAAGGGCCAGTGGCGCCTGTTGGCCCTGCAACACCTTGAATCCCCTGTGGGCCTTGCGCACCTGTCGCTCCCGTAGTGCCCGTGGCACCATTGCACACATATTTCGTCAACGTTGCATTTATCTCTCCGGCGTCTAATACACCATTGTTGTTGGCATCAAGTCCGTATTCTACTTTCATTCCTCCTGTCGTGCAATTCGCTCCGGCAGTTTCTGTGGTGGTTTTCACCAAGGTGTTTTGACCATTTGTTCCGTTGGTTCCATTAGTACCGGCTGGGCCCGTTGCTCCTGTTTGACCTGTAGCTCCTTGGGGACCTGTGGCTCCAGTTGCGCCCGCAGGACCAGTAGCGCCCGTAGGGCCCGTTGCACCTACCGCTCCGTTACAGACGTACTTTGTTAACGTAGCATTAACCTCATTCGCATCCAACACTCCATTGCTGTTGGCATCAAGTCCGTATTCGATCTTCACGCCGCCTGTAGTACAATTCGCCCCAGCCACTTCTGTGGTGGTTTTCACCAAAGTATTTTGACCATTTGTTCCGTTCGCGCCATTCGTTCCCGCTGGACCTTGAGATCCTGTGGCGCCTTGAGGACCTGTTGCACCATTTTGACCAGTGGCTCCTGCTGCACCAACCGCTCCGTTGCACACATATTTCGTCAACGTTGTATTGATCTCCGATGCATCCAACACACCATTGCTGTTGGCATCCAGTCCGTATTCGATCTTAACGCCGCCAGTTGTACAATTTGCCCCTGCCACTTCTGTGGTGGTTTTTACCAAAGTATTTTGACCATTGGTTCCGTTCGCGCCATTCGTTCCCGCTGGACCTTGAGATCCTGTGGCGCCTTGAGGACCTGTTGCACCATTTTGACCAGTAGCACCAGTGGCTCCTGTTGCACCAACCGCTCCGTTGCACACATATTTCGTCAACGTTGTATTGATCTCCGATGCATCCAACACTCCATTGCTGTTGGCATCAAGTCCGTATTCGATCTTAACGCCGCCAGTTGTACAATTTGCCCCTGCCACTTCTGTGGTGGTTTTCACCAAGGTATTCTGACCATTCGTTCCATTGTTTCCATTGTTTCCCGCGGGACCTTGTGAACCTGTGGCGCCTGTTGCTCCTTGAATACCTTGAGGACCGGTTGCGCCTGTGGCACCCGTTGCTCCTTGGGGCCCTGAGGCTCCCGAAGGGCCATTACACACATATTTCGTCAACGTTAAATTGATCTCCGATGCATCCAACACACCATTGTTGTTGGCATCTAATCCGTATTCGATTTTTACACCGCCTGTTGTACAATTCGTTCCTGCTGTTTCGGTGGTTGTCTTTATTAGACTATTCTTGCCACTTGCTCCAGTAGAGCCTGTCAATCCCGTGGCACCCGTGGCACCCGGTGTTCCTTGTAATCCTTGTTGGCCCTGCGGCCCTGTTGCACCTTGCAATCCTGTTGGTCCTTGCGCCCCATGACACACATATTTGGTAAGCGTAGCGTTTATCTCCGTTGCATCTAATAAACCATTGTTATTCGCATCCAAACCATACTCAATCTTTACACCACCTGTATTACAGTTCGCTCCTACCGATTCAGAACTTGTTTTCACGAGTGTATTTTTACCGTTCGTTCCGCTTGCTCCAGTTGCACCCTGAGGTCCAGCAGCACCTGTAGCCCCAGTAGCTCCCGTCGGACCAACAGGTCCTTTGATATTCCCTGTTAATATCCATGAAGTACTTGATTCTTTGTAATACACATTTCCTGTAATTACATCCAGGTAGAAGTCACCAAAGTTGCCCAAAGTTGTAGCAGGCACAATGTTACCATAGCGCCATTGATTCAATTGGTTGCCAGAATTCTTAGCATAGAGTGCATACGGTACGCTCATAAGTTTTTGTGTTCCAAAATCTTGATAAGTTGTACCGTTGGCAAAATCAACTGCTAAATTCACAAAATAAGATCCTGTAGACCAATTTATAGTTGAAAATGAGCCCGATTGAACTGTTCCTGCTCCAATTACCAAATTGACCAATCCGTATGCCGTAGTTAAAACACTGTGTCTTTCCTGGTAAACGATCGTTCCTGTGGCACTTGTTTGTCTAATTTGCACACGAATAGCTACCGTTGTATTCGTTATCAATGTGCCTCCACCATTGCGAATAACCGCTTGGTAATTGATGCCTTCCGGCGCTTGAGCGCTGACAGAAAAAGAGATTGCTAAAAGAGCAAAAAGAATTAATTTTCTCATTGTATTAATTTTTAATAGCGGTTATTATTTGTTGGCGAGCCATTGACTTTCACCAACTTGGATTGTTGAATAAATGTGCCATTTTCATGGTAAAAATTCAGAAAATAAGTGCCCGGCGCAGCACCTTCAGGAAGTTCCAATTTGTATTTTAGAGAAGAAAAATCCGCTTCCAAAATCAGTTTACCATTTTGATCGATTAACTGCAAATGCACTCGCTCATTGCTTTCTTCAGGCGCTTCCACCATGAAACAATCTGCAGATGGATTTGGGTAGACCACAAAAGGATTATTTAGCTCTGCCAAGCTACCAACAGCAGGTTGCCCAACTGCAGATATACCAGCTGGCTGTATAAATCCATTATTGATTCGGTTCGAAGAGGCCGTGCCTCCAAAAATAAGGGGCTCACCTATGGTGTAGGTCATGAACCGCACCGCTGAGAAGAGCACAGCATTGTTTTTCAATTCTTGTCCAGCACTTGCAATTACTTTTCGCTCGAAAGATTGAGCAAAAACCCCAACCAGTATGAAAAGCAGAATAAAAGTGAGTAGTAGTTTACGCATACAATTAAGATTCGATAATTCCAAATATATAAATTTCTCATATATGTAAAGTATATATTCAATTAATTTACAATTAAGTGCATTTTATGGATATTTAATTACACACATCACTGCACACTTTTGTGTATTATGCAGCACAGAGGAGAAATAGTTGAGAAAGCCGTCCGACAAAGCGGTATACCATTGACTGTACTTGCCAAAAAATTAGGAAAAAGCAGAAGGTGGATGTATATTGCTTTTGAAAATCCTCAATTGTCTCTTGACTACATTCTTGAAATAGGAAAAACTATTCACCATGATTTTTCAAACGAAATCGACGGTTTCATCACTCCGCAGACCACAGTTTTACCAAAAGAACTAACTAGTATTGATCCAAATGAAGCGGTTGCTCTCTGGAAATTAAAGTATTATGAGTTGTTAGAAAAATACAACGCACTGCTAGAGGCTGTTAACTCAAAAATTTGAGGAAAAAGCACCTGCTTAAAAGGTGGTAAATAATTGTTAATTCTCGCAGGATGCAAGCATAAAGAAGACAGATCGGGGTGTTCAAAAGGTTCAAGAAGTTCAATGCGTTCAATAGTTCAAAAGGGTTCAAGACGTTCAATTGCATTTAATTTTTAATTTTAACTAAAACTTTATTCGATGGCAATCAATACAAAACTGCTGAAAGAAATTTGCACCGTGCCAGGAGCGCCGGGATTTGAAAAACACATTCGTGAGTTGGTGATTAAAGAACTCAAAGGCTTGACCGATGAACTCGAGCTCGACAACATGGGTAACGTTTATGCCATCAAACGCGGATCCATGCCGATAGCCGAAAGAAAAAAAGTGATGATTGGGGCACACATGGACGAAATTGGGTTCATTGTGACTCACATCGATGACAAAGGCTTTATCCGTTTCCATACCTTGGGTGGATTTGACCCCAAAACATTGACCGCTCAGCGCGTAATTATTCATGGAAAGAAAGACGTAATTGGTGTCATGGCATCAAAGCCCATTCATGTTATGAGTGCTGCCGAACGTGAAAAAGTAGCAAAACTCTCTGATTATTTCATCGACACAGGATTGGAGGCCAAAGAAGTTAAAAAACTCGTCACCATTGGTGATCCAATCACGCGTGAACGTGAATTCATTGAAATGGGAAATTGCGTCAACGGAAAATCACTTGACAACCGTTTGGCCGTTTTTATCCTCATTGAAACACTTAAAAAACTGAAAGGAAAAAAAGTTCCCTATGACATTTACGGCGTCTTTACAGTTCAGGAAGAAGTGGGCATTCGAGGCGCGAATGTATCCGCTCTGCGCATCAATCCGGATTTTGGATTTGGATTGGACACAACAATTGCCTTCGATCTTCCAGGAGCTGCAGCACATGAGATGATCACAAAACTAGGCGAAGGCACAGCCATAAAAATTATGGATGCCTCTACAATTTGTGATTACCGCATGGTAGCATTCATGAAAAAAACAGCCGATAAACACAAAATCAAATGGCAACCGGAAATCCTAACAGCAGGTGGAACAGACACGGCAGGAATTCAACGCATGACTGAAGGAGGTTCTATCGCTGGTGCGGTTTCTATTCCGACACGTCACCTGCATCAAGTGATTGAAATGGCACACAAAGACGATATTAAGGCGAGTATTGAATTATTAGTCGCCTGCGCAACTGAATTAGACAAGCACGATTGGGCTTTTTAACCGATAAGTTTACCTAGCAATTTGTGAGTATTTCAATTTTACCCCTATAACTGATCAATATTCAATTTACGTAATTTAGGCGCTAGTTTTGCCGTTACGGCAACAACAAGTATAGTCAGTATTCCTCCAACAATAATAGAAGGTTTCAAGCCAAAGGCCCGTGCAGTCGCACCTGATTCAAATGCTCCAATCTCGTTTGAAGAACCAATAAAAATGCCGTTTACAGCTGAAACTCTACCGCGCATGTTGTCAGGTGTAGCGAGCTGTAAAACAGTGTGTCGAATGACAACACTCACATTGTCAAAAGCACCTGTCAGAAACAAGAAGAAAAAAGCCATCCAGATATTCTCTGATAAGCCAAATAAAATGGTTGATAGTCCAAATGCACCTACTGATAGAAACAAATTTCTGCCTGCATTCTTAGTAGGTGGTTTATAGGCAATAATAAACGCCATGACCACCGCACCGATTGCAGGTGCCGCGCGGAGAAAACCTAATTCAACAGCACCAGCATGTAAAATTTCTTCTGCAAATGCAGGTAATAAAGCAACTGCGCCACCAAACAATACCGCAAACAGATCAAGTGACAACGCACCAAGCACTACTTGATTTTTAAAAACAAATTTAATTCCTGATGTCAAACTTTCGAAGAGTGTTTCAGACTTTTCTCTTGGAGGAACAGGTTTCGATGCAATGAACAGAAACGCTAAAAACGACAAGGCAATAAACGTGATATCCACTGTATATGCTGTCGTATATCCAACAGCAATAAGTAATCCCGCCACTGATGGTCCAAGGATAGAAGCACCATGCCAAACTGTACTGTTCCAAGTGGCAGCATTTCCATACAGCTCGCGCGGCACAATCTGTGATAATATGGATGGGAATGCCGCAGATAAAAACCCCCTTATCACCCCCACTAAAACGATCATCGAAAAAATCGGAAGAGTTCCATAGCGTTGAACAAAAGAACTGGCATCGGTGGAAAGGTACAAAAGCGCTCCGGTCACTATAATGAAGAGGAATGTGAACCACAAAATGATTTTCTTTCTGTTAAATGTATCAGCTATATGCCCGGAAAAAATAGAAATCACAATGAACGGAATGGCTTCAGAAAGACCAATCATTCCAAGCGCAAAAACATCTTTGGTAATGTCATACACTTGCCAACCAACGATTACGCTTTGCATGGTAATCCCCATGGTCAGCAAAAATCGATTTGCAAGATAAAATTTGTATTCCTTTAAACGAAGAACGGCAAAAGGATCGTGGGATTTTTCTTTCATGCTCGGATGAAAAGTGGCTGTTATTTATCCAACACTTTCGGTATTCTGAAATAGTCAGAATCTTTTTTAGGTGCGTTTTTCAGTGCTTCGCGCTGCGTTAGTGTATCTTCTGAGACATCTTCACGCAATTTATTGACCTCATCATTCATGAAAATAAGCGGTTCAACATTGTCTGTTGGTACCTCATTCAGTTTGTCCATAAAAGAAATAATGTTTTCCATATCCTTTCGGATAGCCTCTTTCTTTTCTCCTTCGAACTCCAAACGAGCGAGGTGTGCAATATGGTCTACTATTTCTTCTGTAATTTTCATATGTAAATAATTTGTCTTTTAAAGGTCATATGGAATACGCCATGTTATTTTCATTTGTGCTTGCGCGAAGTATGTGCATGGCTATTTCATGCTGCAAAATTAATGAATTTGAATGATTTTACATTCAACGTTGAACATTCCTAATGAGTTCGGGGAATTCTTTGATTAAAGGTCCGTTTATGGTATCAAAGCAGGTATTTAGCAATTCTTTTTCAGAAAATTCATTGACTTTTTCAGCACTCAAAAATGGGTGTATATATACCCTGGAAACTCCTGGTTTGGCAGGTCCAAACAACTTTTCAGGATCAGAAAAAAGTTGAAAATTATTGGTGAATGTTATGGGAACAATGGGCACTGCCAATTCCTTTGCAAGTTTAAATGCCCCTGCTTTAAAAGGCAACATGGCCGGATTACCATCATCTGGTATCGTACCCTCTGGAAAAATTACAAGGCTCCAACCATCCTGAACAGCCTTTTTTGCTAATCCAAATGACCTTGCTGCTTTTGCTCTGTCTTTGCGATGAACGGGAATGTTTAATCCTTTAAAGTAGGTCCGAATAATTGGATAGCTCAGAATTTCTCCTTTGCCTAAAAATAAAAACGGATGTTTCGACATCAGCGAATGCATCACAAAAATATCGAGGTAAGATGAATGATTTGATACAATAACATACGGGCCTTCGGGTAATTCAGCGTCCAGCACTTTACTTATTCGGTAAAAACAAAACAACCTCATGCACCAACTCCAACAAACAAACAATCTAAAACTCGACCTTTTCCAGGCAGGAACTGCGAGAAGAATATAGAAAAAAGGATAGAGAAGGATGGCGAAAAAGACAAAAATGATCCCCACATACAATTTCCAAATGAACCCGAAAAATCCTTTCACCGCCGTCATGACCTAAAGTTAAGCAAATCCAACGCGACTTTGTTCATCGCATCTAGATATCGTCTTAAAAAAACTAAATTTGCACTGAAAAAAAGGCACTATGGCAAGAATTCTCACAGGTATACAAAGCACAGGAACACCTCATTTAGGAAACATTTTAGGGGCCATTCAACCTGCCATTCAAATGGCGCATCAGCCTCAAAACGATTCATTTCTGTTCATCGCAGACATGCATTCCTTGACTCAAATCAAAGATGGAAATGAGCTTCGTGAGAACACGTACAGCACTGCTGCAGCTTGGTTGGCATTTGGGTTAGACACTTCTAGGGTTGTATTTTACCGTCAAAGCGATGTGCCTGAAACTGCTGAACTTGCTTGGTACCTTAGTTGCTTTTTTCCCTATCAGCGTTTGACACTTGCTCATTCATTTAAGGATAAAGCCGATCGCCTAGAAGATGTGAATGCAGGACTTTTCACCTACCCTATGCTAATGGCAGCCGACATATTGCTCTATGACGCCGAATTTGTTCCTGTTGGCAAGGATCAATTGCAACACATTGAAATGACAAGAGATGTGGCTGCGCGTTACAACCATCAAATGGGGGATACATTTGTCTTACCAGAAGCAAAAATTGATGAAAGCACTATGTACGTGACGGGAACTGACGGGCAAAAAATGAGTAAATCAAGAAACAACTTTATTGATATTTTTCTCCCAGAAAAGGCCCTTAGAAAGCAAGTAATGGCTATCCTTACTGACAGTAAACAATTAGAAGATGCAAAAGATCCTGACAGTTGCAACATTTTCGGTATTTACAAACTATTGGCTTCTGAAGAAGAGATTGCAACAATGCGTTCCAATTATGAAGCTGGAAATTATGGCTATGGTCATGCCAAGCAAGCTTTATTCGACTTGATCATGGGAACATTTGGGCCGCAAAGAGAACGCTACAATTATTTAATGCACAACCGCTCAGAAATGGATGAGGCGCTAGCAGCAGGTGCTGAGAAAGCTAAAAAAGTAGCACGCGAAGTACTTCAGCGTGTGCGTTCCAAATCAGGTTATTAATTATCCTTTTTTATTAATGTGGTTTTCCATATATTTGCTTTGACTACAAACTATTTTCAATGAAAAAAATATTTTACTTTGTCGCTATCATTTCGGGTCTCTTTTTGTCCTCTTGCGGATCGAATGAAACATCTCATCTAAATGCAATAGGTGGAAAAGTATACGGTGGCGAGTTTAAGTTCATGTCTTCTGAGAAGGTGGAAAACCTGCTTACGATTTCTTCTATTGATATTTATGCTCAACGTTTAAATTCTCAGATTTTCGAATCTTTAGTAAAATTAGATATCGAGTCATTAAATGTGGTTCCATGCATTGCAGAATCCTATGAAGTCAGTGATGATGCAAAATCGTTTACTTTCAAAATCCGAAAAGGGATTCATTTTCACGATGATGATTGCTTTGGTGGAGAAGGTCGAGAAGTTACAGCGGAAGATGTAAAATTCACCTTAGAGATGGCCTGCTCTGGGTTAAAGATCAATAAAATGAGCTACTTGTTAGTTGATCGAATTGAGGGAGCACGTGATTTCTTTAACCGGTCTAAGAAAAGCTTGCCGAAAGAAGGTGTCTCAGGAATACAAGTTATTGATAAACAAACCATTCAAATCCATTTGAACGATCCATTTATTGGTTTTGATAAAATCCTTTCTCATACAAATCTTGGAATTTTCCCAAAAGAAGCCTTCGAAATGTACGGTGCAGAATTAGGTAAACACCCCGTTGGTACAGGTCCCTTTATGTTGGAAAAAATGGATGCTGAAGGTGTTACCTTGACGCGCAATCCTAAGTATTGGAGAAAAGATGAATTTGGCAATCAACTTCCTTTTCTAGATAAAATCTTAATGAGTTGTGTCAAAGACAAAAAGAGTGAATTAATCGCCTTTAGAAATCGCCAAATTGATGTTGTACTGGAGATTCCAGTGGATGAAATTGATAATATCTTGGGAAGTTTGCAGGATGCACAAGCGGGTAAGAACGTAAAACACAGGGTTGAATCTAAATCAAGTATGAGCATGAATTACGTTGGGTTCGCATGCGAAAGTGCTGAATTCAGAGACATGAACGTGCGTAAAGCATTCAACAAAGCTATAGACAGAAAAATTATTGTGAACCAATTACTAAAGGGCGAAGGTTGGGCCGCAGAAAATGGTTTTGTACCTGTCATGGCAAACTACCAAAACGAAACAGTTATTGGTCACAAATACGATGTAGCTGAAGCTCGAGCACTATTAGCTGCAGCAGGTTACCCCGACGGTAAGGGGTTTCCAAAACTGGATTTTTATGTCAATTCTGTGGAGGGTTCCTCAATTCACAAAATGTGTCAAGGTGTAGCCCAACAAATTAAAGAGAACCTGAATATTGATTTAAATATCAAACTGTGTTCGTATGAACAGCGCAACAAAGCAATTGCCAACGGAAAAGCTAAAATATGGCGTTCAGGTTGGATTGCAGATTATCCTGATGCGGAAAGTTTCTTGAGTTTGTTTTACAGCAAAAACATCAAACAAGATGGCGCTGAAGTGAATGCGTTTAAATTTATCGATAACAATTACGACCAATTGTTTGAAATTGCAATGAAAGAACTTGATGAAACGAAGCGAAACGAACTATTTGCGCTTTGCGATCAAATCATTATAGACAAGGCCCCAGTAATACCTGTATTGACAGATGATTTTATGGCAATGGTGAATGCTCGCGTTCGAGATTTCAAAACGAATTCCATGGAGACCTTGGATTTTTCATCAATCTTCATCAAAGAACCGAAAAAATAATTCGGAATAGTGTTTCATAAATAAAGCTCTCTGCTTGCACTAAAGTCCCTCTCGGGTGACTTTTTATGTATACAACACCTCTCTGATTACAGTCAAGGACCGATCTACATTGAAATTTGGGATATGGAGCTCATAATACCGAATCATAATCTCCAACGCTATTCGTTTGTCCTGGAGTAAATATTGATTCGAATTTGTACCACGCAAAATACCTTGAATCAAGAAAACCGCATTTCCTTCGCGAACAAGATCACCAGTTAGATCCACATTTGAAAAAGACCCTTCATTGAGATAAAAATAGCGTTTGTTGGTGCAATCTACCAAGGGTTCGATTCCCATATGAACTGCAAATTCGATCAAAAAATTCAATGCAAGCATGCTTCCATCCAAGTTTTCTTGCTCATTGACATTTACAAGATAGGATTCCAAAAAATCATATAAGTCTTGGTCGGACTGTTCGGTTTTTAGCGCATTTCTAAGAACATCTGCAATAAAAAATGCAACTGTTGATAGAAGAGGATTCAGGACAAAAAGATGTAAATTTCGATACGCCTTTGCTTCTGTCAGTTTTCCGAGGTCACTGTCTGGTCGTTTGTAAAAAGTCAATTCACAAAGCGCGCAGGGATAAAGCGAAGCCGCCTTTTTTTTTCCTCCTTGAAATAAGAAATGTTGCAGCCCAAATTCCCGTGTATAAAATACCGTTATTAGACTGCTTTCCGAATAAGAAATCTTGTGTAAAAAAAGGGCTTTTGCTGATTGCTTCAAATGAATCAGTTTATCACAACAACTTTACCAACTTTTCTGCCTTTTCCTTCATTTGCTGCCGACCAAATCAAATAAACACCTGAAGTCACGCGCTCACCAGTTAATGTTTTGCCGTCCCAAGTTGCTGTTCCACCGTTGGATGTAGTTTTATAGACCAAATTTCCAGCTACATCCGTTATTTTGACATCGGAATTATAACGTATACCCTGGATGGTAATCGGTCCTTGAAAATCAGGTCGTGCTGGATTTGGAAAAACCTTGACAGAAGAATATTCAGGATCTTCGTAAGTTGCGTCTGTTCTATAGGATATCAATCCATTGTCGGTTATAATGTATAATTCACCTGTATTTTGATCCAGTTCTATATCGAGAATGGTGTTAGAAATAAGCGGGGAATTTTCAATTGTATGCTGTTCTAAAATTTCAAGTCCATCTGCTGAGAGTAAAATAATACCAGAATTCGCCGTTGCCATCCACTTGCGATTTCCTCCATCCACTTCAATATCCGTTATACCTGTATTTCCTAAAACATATTCTACATTTCCTTCAAATTCAAGTTTAATCCGTTGTGCATTATAATCTCCCGATTCTGCACCAAAAGCTGTTTCAGAATTGTACAATACAGCAAAACCATTGTCGGTTCCGATCCAAATCTTATTATCAAAATCAACCGCAATAGCAGTAACTCTATCTGAAGGTAGGGCTCCAGTCGTCGCCCCTGTGTTCAACCGAACTACCTGATCATCTGAAGGATCACTGAGCGTATTATTGTGGTTATATCCTATCAGACCTGCGCCTTCAAGAGCAAACCATTTGTTGCCTTTGTAATCGATTGCCAATTTTCTGGAGAATTTATTTTTTGCTGATGAACCACAGTCAAAAGATATCCAATTGCCATCCGCTGTATAAACGTTCAAGGGTTGATCTGAATACCCGTTAACCGCCCATAAATTTCCTTCAGTATCGTAGGACAGCGCACTCACAAGCGACCATAAACCACCTGTTGCACTAACTTTTAAAGTAGAATTAGTTGGTGTAAACGTATCTGTAACCTGATTACTAGCTTTCATTATTGAAACCGGTATTTCAGAAAATGTTGAAACGGCAACTGTTTGCTTATCCTTCGGATGAATAGCAACTGAAATAAAATCCCAAATATTTTGTCCATTCCATAGATTCATATTATCCCGATCGCGTAAAGACCAGGATTCATCTTCGAACAAGTACATGCCTGATCCACTAAAAGTTGGGGAAATTTCCGACAAACCACCACCCACTACAGCCAATTTGCCATTCTGCCAATCCATACTGTAAAATTCTCTCTTCGGAGGACCTTCCAGCTTTATTGGGGTGAAAACCCCATTTGTAGAATTGATCAGCCCAAAACTGTTGTCTGCAACCCAAAGAGAACCTTTGGAATAAATAGCATTATTTGGTCGGGCATAGCCACCAAACTGATAATAACCTCCCGAAACAATCGTTACTGAATAGGTCGAAGGGTCAACAGACCAAATACCATCAAACAAGATCATCAGCAACTGTCCGTTGTTTTCATGAATCGAATTGATTTCAACATTGTACGTAGGATCCAACACCGAAATAGCACTGGTTTGTGTCAACTTGAAAATGCTATCACTTCCATAGTTTTCATCAGAACTTACAACATACAATTCACTTAATATAGTTTCAATCGCCTTATAATCGCCAGTTGTACTAGCGGGTAAACGAGGGTCTAGTGTCCACTGTGCCGGATCAGCAAGAGCAAAATTATTGTTGTCTCCAACATAGAGACTAAATGGTGATAGGGCAAAAACAGAATCGTTTCTAAATGCAAGATCCACTATCGGACTATTGCCACTTGTTGGATACCAAGTATCACGTATTTCTTTTTTGACTGGGTCCAGCTTAACAATTGAAAAATCTGTTGCGAGGAAAACATCATTATCTTTTACAACTATTTTGTTGATGCGTTTTGATCCAGGAATTTGTGCAAGTTTTATTGCAGGAACATTCGTAATCCGATTATCAGTAAGTATGTCAATATTTCCATTTTCGTAACCAACAACTATGGTTTTAAGTGACGATAAATATTGCAAGCAAGTGATATTGATGTCCGAGAGACTATTGACACTCGTCATCAAACTTTGCTCTTTGGCCTCCGGGTCATATTCTACTAACCCATTTTCATAGGCAGCATAGATTAATCCATTGCCAGCGACTACGTCAACGGCTTTAGAAGTGGGCACATGCAAGCGCCATTGACCCGTGCCAATCTGCGCAACGAATCCGTGTGCAAGAAATATAAAAAAGATGAATATTCTCATAATATCAGCAGCATTAACGCACCGCCGTCAAATTTATTGGAATGGTTTTGAAATAACAACTAATTACTGAAACCGTTTGCATCAATGCTTTCACATTTGTAACTTTGTTCACCTTGAAATTAATCTCTTCAAGAAATGGAGAATGGAGCTCTTACGTTCCATCTACCAAAAGGCTCCGTGGCGCAACTGTCCTTTTGAGGATTTCAGTTGCTCCCCTTGCCAAAAAGGCTCCGTGGCGCAACTGTCCTTTTGAGGATTTCAGTTGCTCCCCTTGCCAAAAAGGCTCCGTGGCGCAACTGTATAGCGCACTGGATTTCGGCTCCAGCGGTTGTGGGTTAGAATCCCTCCGGGGTCACGAATATGAATGAAAACCTCAGTATTTACTGGGGTTTTCTTTTTTAGGTACAACATAGGTACAACTTTTAATCCTTTTCTTCCTTCTACTCCCAAGTACTTTTATTTGCTTTTTAAGTTGGAGAAACTTACAGTAATGCATTTGACACGATGCATTGAGCTATATCCATTATGCTATAATTCAAGTTTTAACTAACTTAGATGTTGTGATAAAATTCAATTTAAAATACATCGCTGAAAAGAACAAACTAGATTTTAATCAAGTAAGGGATTGGCTTAATTTGCTCGGCTTTTTTTATACTTTCAAACGAACAATTAATCTCCCTGATAGTAAGTATAAGAGCATTACAAAAGAATTGAACTATTTAATTCAGAATGGTTTCACCTTTAAATCCAAGTACGAAATAGAACGGTTTTTGGACAAACTTAGAAAAACAAGAACTGATCTGAATATCGTTCTTAATCTCAAGAATAGTCAATTAAATTCTTTGCTGAAAGAGGCTAATCCGCAGAATCTACAATTAGCTTTAAAGACACATGAGGATGCGATTGTAATGTTACAAAATGAATATAAAAAGAATAACACCCTAAAATTTCTTACGTTAAATAGTCATTATCAAGAACACATAAGTCAGAAAAAGGCACTGCAACAAAAAATAAAAAATCAAGAATCTGAGTTAAAAAGAACGTCAATTGAAATAACAAATCTGAAAACAAGCATTGACGATTACAACAGAAGACTTGAACTGGTGGAAGCAACAATTGCCAATTACGCCAAACAACGGGATGAAATTGTTTTGCAGGAAAAAATCAATAAAAAAGAGAAGCTTAAGGAAAGACAAGTTGGTACACCCTCACAACCGAAAGTAGAAGAGTCAAAAATTTTAGAAATAGATTGGGAGAACGTGTTCTTTCAAAACAATTACGTTCTTTTTAAATTCAATAATCACTGGTTAGAAAGAACACCTTTAAAGAATTCAAAACAATCCTTCAACGCAATAAAATCTATCTATCAATTTAGAAACGCTCCAAAGTTGATCATCCGGTCAAATGGTAGAAAGGTAGAGAGGATCGAGAACATTGAAGTTCTCAATTATTATCTTGACATTTTGGAGAACTCTGGAATGATATTTCAACAAGGAAAAACAATTGCCAAGGTATTTCAGCATTACAAACATTACAATAAGGCATATTTTTCAAGACATCTCAAGGAAATCTTCCTACCTAGATGTTTTGAGACATTGTGCAAGATAGCGGATGAAAATTTGCCAATAATCCCTGTACCTGAATTGGTTAAAAACAATTCAAACAGTGAAGTTATTCATGACTCATTTTTGTTTCCAATAGTTTCTGTAAGAAAGGTTTTTTGGATTTGGGAGAGTATTGAGGAATCAAAAGCCACATATATTTTTAGTACGAATAGAGTGTCATTCGAAAATGACGTCCAGATACTCTATGACTTTTTAACCGGTGAGACGGTTAATAAAAGATCAAGACTGATTTCTGGAGAGTTTCGTAATTCAGGCATTGAGTTACATAAGAGACTATTCCACACAGACTTTGACTCTTGGAGAAAAGAAGTAATATTTTTCCAAAAAAATATACTGCGATAAAACCTCGAACTATCATTCAGACATCAGGTTCGTATTTATAAATCTTTTCCTTTTAATGAGGCAACGTTGTGCAGATGAAAGCAACGTTCAACCAAAGTTTGTTTTCCCCTCTCTACAGCTCTATTTTTATGTAAAACGGGTCTATGAATCGCGATAAGTAGACCTTCAAAAACTAAAAATTAGAAAAAATGGCAAGACAAACAGGCTTAATTAAAATTAAGGGCACATTGGATAATGTGAACTTTTACAAGACGAAAGATGGGGATTTAGCGCGTATGAAAACATCTGTGGATGGAGAGCGTATTGCTAATGATCCGGCTTATGTTAGAACACGAGAAAACAATTCGGAATTTGGCAGTTCTGCTAGATCTGGCAAGTTGACAAGGGATAACCTGCGACCTATTTCCTCCAATGCTACGGATGGAAGAGTTGTCGCACGATTGACAAAGATCATGACCCAAATCAAAAATCTTGACACCACCTCCGCCAGAGGATTACGAAATGTTGGAGTGGCAATGACATCTGCCCAGGCAAAAGCATTATTGAAAGGGTTTGAATTTAATCGTGATGCGCTACTAAGCAGTATCCTTTTTAAACCATGGGCTTTGAACACCACTACTGGGGTAATCACTATTTCAGCTTTAGCGCCTGCTTTAGATATTATTTATCCAGAGGGGGCAACGCATGTTAGTTTGACCGGTGCATATGCCAACATCAACTACGCAACCGGTGTGGCTGATGTAAAGCTGACAAACGTTCAGAATTTACCCATTAGTGCAACAGCTTCTGCGATAACCCTTGCACCAACCGCAGTTCCTGCGGGTACAGGTGCAAAGCTGTTTCTGTTGAAGATTGAATTTTTCCAATTGGTTAATGGGGTTCAGTACAGTTTAAAGAATGGTGCATACAATGCATTGAAACTTATTGAAGTAATCTAAGGGCTATGAAAAGAAAAGTGTATTTCGATAAATTGGCTTCTATACTGGAACGCGCACAAGCTGAAACTCCTCCCTTCTTTAAGAAAATGAGATTGATTGGTTTGGTAGCTGTTACAATTGGTACAACCATCATGATGGCGCCCATTGCTATTCCTGCGGCATTGACCACCATTGCAGGTTATGTCTTATTGGGAGGATCTGTATTAACGGCTGTAAGCCAAGTAACTATTAATGAAGAATAAAATATTATGGAAAATTGTACAAAAAATGACCTGATCTTGAATGTCAAAAAGAAGGATATTCGCAGATTTAAACCAGGTGCCGAATTGAGCGGTAAAGTGAATATTATGGATATATCTGTATTTGAAGATGCAAGCGACACGCACGACATACTTGAGGTGACACTTGTATTGACAAATAAACAATGTGAGCAACCTATATCTTCACCTGCTTAATGAACCACGCTAACAACCATACAACTATTTGGGCTACGCTCTCTGGAACAGTATTAACTGTCTCGACGACTATTGATTATGAGGATTACATGAAAACGATTCTACTTGCGTTGATAGGTGCCACTGTGAGCTTTATATTCAGTATAATATTGAAATGGTTGTGGGAAAAAGTGAAGTGATAGAAAATTATTTATTGGATTGAAATGTGAACGCCTCTATTTCCGGAGGCGTTTTTTATTGCCTCGAGCAGATTGGCAGGCAGCATTTTGCATAGGCAACCAAAAGAGCAAAGTGAGGAAGCGTGACAAGGTTTTTGGATAAAAAATACTACCCACCTTACCCATTGTTTTTAATAGGAGGTAGATTGGGTAAGCTGAAATGATCGAAACTAAAAGTTAAAACTGGTGGGGTGGAGATTTTTTATTCAAAACCCACAGGGTTTGACCTTGACAAGCGACGAACGGGGCCTAACTTGCCGTTTGCAAAGTGTAAGCTTAACCTTAATAAAGTATCTAAGAAATAGTCACTGAGTTTCTACTATCCGAGAAATTAATTCCCCATGGTTCCATTAGTTCTTGAAGCATTTCAGTAAGTTTTGAAGAATATAAAATGTTTAATTCTGAATTGTATTTGAAATAGCTTTGACTCAAAATAGTTTGGGCTACATGTTCCGTCACAACACCCAAACCACAATTAAAGCAAGCATATTCAATAGTACGCCGGATCCATTGCGTAACTTGAGAAGTTTCCAGTTTTTTTTCTATCAGAAAATCAATAGAGATTGTAATAGAAATTGTGATAGCATTTTGCGGTACAATTGTATTTTGATAGTCCTTTTTAATCTCTTCTTCAAATTTTACAATTTCTTGTTCGTTATCTGAAATGTAACAATCCCAATCGTTATAGTCACCTAATCTTCCTTGGGTATATTCTATACAATATGCATTTTTTCTAAGATGCTCATCCTTCATGACCTTATAACTACAATACTCTATTGTCCTATCGGATATTTTGTAAGCGATATTTTTCTGAATAATAGACATCAGCATAATTTAACTCCAAAATGCATTATGGGCAATTTTAGACGGAAAATACAATGAATTGTTTTTATTAAGGGTTGATTTTAAAACCATGTTTTGTGATTAATTCTTTAAAGCATTTAGCAGTCGCTTTCACATCACTTAATGCATCATGTGAATCTGAGAATTTGTGTACAAACAATTTTTGGTAAAGCTCCATAAGTGTTGGAAATTTAAAACCACTTAAATGAGGGATTCCAACTAATTCTGTAGTATTTTTCATTGTACAAAAGGTTTGGAGATTTTCGAAGACAATGGTTTTTGTTGTCCAATCATAAATCCAAGCTTTCAAATCGATATTGTTCCTAATTGCTTCAGCATGTATAATATTCAAATCAAATTCAATATTGTGACCAACTACAATGCATGATGCGGAAAGATCGTAAAAAAAATCTGGAAGCACCTTTTTTATATTTTGCCCTTCATTTTTTAGGATGTCTGCAGATATTCCGTTTATTTTAAGAGCATCATTTTGGAGATTGATTTCTTCATGATTAATAAAGAAAGCCTTTTCTTTAACCAGATTAAAATTTTGGTCGTAAAGCTGCCAAGCAATTTGAAGCATTTCAGGCCAATTTTCGACATTATTTATATCAAATGAGTATTCATTTGGCAGGCCATTTGTTTCGGTATCAACAATTAAATAAAAAGGTCCATGTGTCATTTTGTATGGCTCAAATGGCGATGTTCTATAATAGTAATAATGGCTACTATCATCGAAAAGTGGAACTTTTGAAAAATCACAAATATTTGATATACCCTTCATTAAATTTTCCATTGTTATTTTCAATGGTCGACTCTTTGGCAATTCGGTATTAAGAAATTTATAATTCTTGCCATTCATATGCTTCGAATTAGGTAAAATGGCGTGACCTCCATCCAATAATAATTCTAGTGAACCAAATATTGGCGCATAAACTTCATTGGGAAGGTACGTGTGTTTCTGCTTAGACCATTCCCATGAATAATCCATTTTTAAAAAATAGATATGAAATCCTTTACCACTCCTAACTACCCACTCATAATTTTTGGGGAGAGCCAATTTTTCTAATAATTGTATAACTAATTCATCATTTGAAGCACCATCTATATCAATTATTGCTATATCTGAAAAACCGGTTACAACACCTAATCCATGAGCATGTTCCCAATCTAATTGTTCTAATTCATGTAATTGTTGTCTTTCTTTTACATATTTAGAATAATCATGACTAGGTGATTTGAATCTAATTTTTGTTTGAATTTCTTCATTCCGAAAATCAGAAATTGATTTTGGAAATGGGTGATAAAATGTTTCTCCCTCTCCAGTCAAACAAGTAATATTAAATCCTAGTTCGTAAAAGTGTAATGCGTTTTCGAAATGTGGATTTTTCTTCATTAATAATCCGAGTTAAAATTATTTTATTCTTGATTAGTTAATAACAAGTTATTGAAGTTACATAATTGTCTAGAATTGAAATTTTTTGAAGAAATTACTTACCCACTATATCCCTATTCGGCAAGATAATTCACTTGAAATAATTCTTATTCTTTTAATATCAGCACCATTAACCCGTATCGATTTAATTTCATTATCCAAAATTGGCGTTCTCACAAAGTTCCATTCATTATTATCACTTTTTTCCAAATCGTGGTTGTTCTCAAAATATCCTGCAATTCCATTACTGTCATCAGAATCATGAAAAAATAAGACTGTACGTTGATTTGAATAAGTAACCTTATTAGCATACTCTGCTATTTCGTTTTTAGTCATAAAAAATTTTAAAATACAATTTACAAAAATTCAATGATTCAGGATCTTAAGCCTAAGGAAAAACAGCCTTGAGCAAGTGGGTCGGGAAAAGGAAGGAAAGCAACGGAGCCCTACGGAGTTACTGACTGAGTGTGTAGTAAGCAGAGAGAAACCGCAGGGAGGAACGAACGGAGGGTGAATGTAGCGCGCGAGCCGACGCGAGTTGGAGCGAAGGTGGAAGCCAGAGATGGGCAGGGACTGAACAGCTGGCGACCTATGCAGTATGCACAAGGGCTTGGCGCATGTTTTTGAAGTGCAAAGATGGAATAGTTCCAAGGGTGTGAAATGCCGGGAATGTAGGAACGGAATGAAAGGGATGAACACGCTTGACGCACATGATTGAAAATAGAACCAAGGATCATAGTGCTTTGTGACCGGCGGAACATAGGGAACAATGCACATTAGGAGGATTGCTCAAAAACTGTGACAAGCCCGAAGCCTGAGCGACTTAGCGGGCGAGCATAAACACAAGCGGCGATGACACCCCATTTAATTCACGGGAAGGGAGTGACGGGACTAGCTTCCCTGACCACTTTAGAGGGGTTTGGGGTGGCAGAGTAGCCGCGACTGACGACGCAGGATGAACAGGCAAAGACTTTTTAATGAAGAGACGCATTGCGGAATTATGGAGCAACGGCTAAGTGAACGGTGCATGCAAGCCCGAAACTCAGTGAAGCTTGTATAGGCTTGAAGGCAAAAAAGCTGCAACTGTGAAGGCAAGAAGGAAGACCGATTTTTTTAATTATTTTCACTATCAGAAAAAAGAATAAACATATTGTTAATAAAATGTTTGCACAGATCCATCATAATCCCGACGTACTAAGTTGTTTGGCCAATTTAAGTAGTGATGAAGTTTTCACACCGCCTAATGTTGTTAACGATATCCTAGATTGTTTGCCTATCAGCTTGTGGGAAAATAAAGAAACTAAAGTTTTAGATCCAGTTTGTAAGTCGGGGGTATTCCTCCGCGAAATTGCAAAAAGATTGATGAAAGGTTTAGAAAAAGAAATTCCAAATGAGCAAGATCGAATAAATCATATTTTAAAAAATCAATTGTTTGGAATTGCGGTTACAAATATTACCGCATTAATGTCTCGTAGAACATTATACTGTTCGAAATATGCAAATGGAGCAAATTCGATTTGTACCACTTTCGAAAACGCAGATGGCAATATCTTTTTTAAACAGTATAAACACACTTGGCAAAACGGTGTCTGTAAATACTGTAACGCAAGTCAAAAGGTATACGATCGAACAGACAAGTCTGAATCTTATGCTTATAACTTTATTCATCCAGAGATAGAAAATAAAGAAATTGTAAATAGAGAATATGATCTAATAATCGGAGGGCCTCCTTATCAATTGTACGATGGAGGAGGAACTGGATCTAGTGCAAAACCAGTATACCATAAGTTTATAGAACGATCCAAAAATCTGAATCCTAAGTATCTGGCAATGATAATTCCTGCAAGATGGTATTCAGGTGGAAAGGGGTTAGATGATTTTCGATTAGAAATGTTAGGTGATTCAAGAATAAGAAAAATTTACGATTACGTTGATACCAGAGATTGTTTTCCAAATGTAGATATTGCGGGTGGAATATGTTACTTTGTGTGGGATAGAGATAATCCAGGAGATTGCCATGTTACATCTCTTAGAAATTCCGTTGAAACGTCTTCAATAAGAAGGCTTAACGAATTTGAAACATTTATCAGGGATAATTATTCTATTCAAATCATTAAAAAAGTTCAAAAAAGAACAAATAATTATTTGGATCAATTAGTTTCAAGTAGAATGCCTTTTGGTCTAGGCTCAACTGTTAGACCTGAAAAAGACGGAGATATCTTGATTAGGACGTCATCAGGAATTGGAAAATTCAATAGAAGTAAGATTGTGACTGGCCATGATATGATCGATAAATGGAAAGTCCTTTTGTCAAAAGCATCAAATGATCATGGTGGGCAGGCAGATAAAGAAGGTAAGAGAAAAGTCTTCGCGAGAATCGAGGTGGTTCCTCCCGGCTCAGTTTGTACTGAATCATATTTGGTAGTTGGTACTTATCAGGGTGAAAGAGAGGCTCAAAATATGATATCCTTTTTAAGAACAAAAATTTGTAGATTCTTAGTCTCAACAACTTTATTAACTCACAATATCTCTAAAAGCAAATTTTGCTACGTTCCAGTTTTGTCAATGGATAAAAGTTGGACAGATCTAGAACTATATGAATATTATGGATTAGATCAAAATGAGATAAAATTTATTGAAGACACAATTAGGGAAATGTAAATTACGAGAAATGTTTGAGAAAAGACCTGAAATAAACCCTACCATATACGCATATAGTATTCCTGCTGAAGAATATAATGGATTGTTAAAAATAGGATATACTACTATAAGCGCAGAGACTCGAGTAAGACAACAATTTAATATTAAAGGAGCTGGAGCTCCTATGTATGAAATTGTCCTGGAAGAATCTGCCATGCGAAATGATGGAACCGTATTCACAGATAAGGATGTACATCGATTTCTGAAAAAAAATGGATTTGCCAATTTGAATAATTCAGAGTGGTTTAGATGCAGTGTTTCGGATGTTCAGAATGCGTTATTGTCTTTGAAACATAGTATGACTTTCGATTTAAATCGTGTCAACAGCTTCAAAATGAGACCAGAACAAGAAAACGCTGTCTTAAAAACAAGTGAGTATTTTAATTCGTTTAAAAGAGTTGGTGACCGTACGCCCCATTTTTTATGGAATGCAAAAATGAGGTTTGGAAAAACCTTTGCGAGTTACCAATTAGCCTTAAAACAGGGTTGGAGTAAAGTACTGATCCTAACTTTCAAGCCTGCTGTTCAGAGTGCATGGGAAGAGGATTTATTAACTCATGTCGATTTTCAGGGATGGCAGTTCATTACAAAAGATAATTTAAGCAAGCAGAGCATAGATCCAAATAGGCCAATTGTTTGCTTTGGTTCATTTCAGGATTTTTTAGGTAAGAATGAGCTTGGTGGTATCAAGGCAAAAAATGAATGGGTCCATAAGACTGCTTGGGACTGTGTTATTTTTGATGAATACCACTATGGAGCATGGAGAGAGTCTGCAAAAGATTTGTTCGAGGGGGAGGATAAAAATGAAATCCAATATGGGGATGGTCTGGGAAGGGAATATTTTGAGGAAGATAAAATGCCCATAAAAACAAGTGCGTACCTCTATCTATCCGGAACTCCTTTCCGAGCTATAGAAACTGGAGAATTCATTGAGGAACAAATTTACAATTGGACTTATTCAGATGAACAGCGTGCAAAGAAGGAATGGATTGGAGATGATAATCCCTACTTGGCTCTACCAAAGATGATTTTGCTAACATATCAGTTACCAAATTCAATAAGAGATATTGCATCTAAAGGAGAGTTCGATGAATTTAACCTAAATACTTTTTTTTCTGCAGATGGTCAGGGTGAAGATGCAGTGTTTCAATTCGAAAGCGATGTTCAAAAATGGTTAGACTTGATTCGTGGTGCGTACTTGGGGAATCAAGAAGAAATGTTAAAGTTATCTGAAAAACCGCCGTTTCCTTTTTCTGATTCGAGACTACTAAGTTCCCTGCAACATACATTTTGGTTTCTTCCTAGTGTTGCCTCTTGTTTCGCAATGAGAAATCTTTTAATGAAGAAAAATAATACATTCTACCATGACTATCGAATAATCGTAGCTGCTGGAGCAACGGCGGGAATAGGTGTAAAGGCAATTGAACCTGTTCTGAACACAATGGACAACCCAATTAAAACAAAAACAATAACACTTTCATGCGGTAAATTGACTACTGGGGTTAGCATCAAGCCATGGTCTGGTATTTTTATCCTAAGAGATACATCTAGTCCCGAAACATATTTTCAAGCCGCATTTAGGGTTCAAACTCCCTGGACCATAAAGGATCCTGAATTGACTTCACCAAACAAAGAAATTATTCTTAAAAATGAATGTTATGTATTTGACTTTGCTCCTGATAGAGCATTACGACAGATTGCTGATTACAGTTGTAGACTGAATATTAATGAATCTAACCCAGAAAAGAAAGTAAATGAATTTATCAATTTCTTGCCTGTTCTTGCGTTTGATGGAAGCTCAATGAAACAGCTGGATGCTGCAGGAATATTGGATATAGCGATGAGTGGGACAACCGCCACATTATTGGCTAGAAGATGGGAAAGTCCATTGTTAGTAAATGTTGACAATATTGTTCTAGCAAAACTGTTGCAGAATGAAAAAGCCCTTAATTCTTTAATGGCGATTGAAGGTTTTAGAAATGTGAATAAGGATATTCAAACAATAATAAATAAGTCAGAAATTGTTAAACAAAAACAAAAGGAGGCGAACAAAAAAGAAATACCCGATCACGAGAAGAAAGAAATAAAAGAAGCAGAAAAAGAGTATAAAACATTGAGAAAGCAAATACAAGACAAGCTTATCAAGTTTATAACAAGGATACCAGTTTTTATGTATTTAACAGATTACAGAGAACATACGCTTAAGGATGTAATTGAAAAAATTGAACCTGAACTATTTTATTTAGTTACTGGTCTCGATAAAGATGATTTTGAATTGCTTATATCACTGGGTCTTTTTAATCCAGAATTGTTGAATGATGCCGTTTACAAATTCAAACGATATGAAGATTCGTCATTAGCCTATGCGGGTATCGTTAGGAATACACCAAACCAGATTGGTGGTTGGGATACTTTAATTAATAAATCATAGTTTCAAAGGGGGATGAACCAATATGTTTTTATTGGTAAGGGAATGGTAACTGCGGCATCTTCCGAATCTGAAAAAAAAGAGATGTACATAAAAACATCATTTTGAAGTTGACCATTTAAGTGGTGAGAAAAGAAATATTGTTGTTTTTTTAGGTGAATTCGAATGTTGCGTTCTTCTAGGCTTGGAGAAAAAATATTCGAAAAAATTAATACTCAATTGACGATTTTGATATTGTCTACAAAAACTTAAAGGTTTATGTTAAGACGGAAACAATTCCTAAAAACTATTTACGAAAGATCCTTGAAAAGCAGATCGATGATGATCAAATTTATGAAAGAAGTTTAATTAATATAGGACAAATTTCATTGCTTAACAAGTATGATATCGTTATATTTGGTGCTATGGAGAGGGAGGATACAGAGAAATGGTATCCAATTGGTTGGCTTGAGACGAAATATTTTGAATAACATAAGCCAACTTTGAAAAGACCAGATGGTGGATTTTATGCTTTTTCTGGATTGCCAGTGCATACTTCTCTTTTAAAACCAATTAATGAATTAAAAAATGGGTAAAAAAAAATACTCTTACGTTTCTCTATTTAGTTCTTCTGGTGTTGGTTGTTATGGATTTAAATTAAACGGTTTTGAATGTGTGGCAACCAATGAATTAATCGAAAGAAGGTTACAAGTTCAAAAAAACAATAGTAAATGTTCTTCTGATAATAAATACGTATCTGGTGATATATTACAAGAAAGTACAACTGAACAAATCCTGAGTTTAGTCGAGGAATACAAGAGTAAAAATCCAGAAGGAATTGATTTTTTAGTTGCGACACCTCCATGTCAGGGAATATCTGTGGCGAATCATAAAAAAACTAAATCAGATAAAAAAAGAAACTCTCTTGTAGTAGAATCAATTAAACTTACAACTGCCATCAAACCAAATATTTTCATTTATGAAAATGTGCGGGGGTTTTTAAAAACTATTTGTTCCGATGTTGACGGCTTTGACAAACTTATATCGGAGGCTATTGAGAATAATTTAGGTAAGGATTATGTTATCACAAGTAGAGTAGTGAACTTTAAAGCATACGGCGTTCCTTCAAGCAGAACAAGAACCCTTGTAATTGGTGTTAGAAAAGACTTAATGAATTTACACCCCAATCTGTTATATCCATACAAACAGAAAGAAATTACATTAAGACAATCTATCGGACACTTACCTGCACTTCAGACTCCTGGTGAATTTTGGGAAGAGGATTTTCTTCATAATTATAAATCTTTTGATCCAAAGATGATTCCTTGGATAGAAAATTTGAAAGAGGGACAAAGCGCTTTTGATAATACAGAAGAATTCCGGATTCCTCATACAATTAAGAATGGCCAGAGGGTAGTGAATGCAAATAAAAACTCAGATAAATATAAAAAACAGAGATGGGATAGCGTAGGACCATGTGTTCATACGAGAAACGATACATTCTCAAGCCAAAATACGTTGCATCCCACAGATAACAGAGTCTTTAGCATCAGAGAATTGATGATAATGATGTCAATTCCAGATACATTTAATTGGTTTGATAAACGATTGACTGAAATATTGAATTTGTCTAATGAGGAAAAGGCTGAAATATTAAAAAAGAATGAAATCAACATAAGACAATCAATTGGCGAATCAGTTCCAACAAAAGTCTTTTTTGATATGGCAAAAAGATATTTAGAACTTAAATCAATTTTTGATTCAAGTGAATATAGAGTAACAGTAATTGATAATTATTTAAATGATATCAATGCACTTCTTTCTGAAATTAAAAGTGATTCTGTAAATATCAAATTGGTATATCCTGATTACTTAACCTTATTGATCATTTATAATTCTGCGGTACTCTTTGATAGAAAGAGAATTAATATAGAAATTATTTCATCAACCAACCTTATTAAAAAATTGGAAATACCAAATCACTTCACTTTGGTGAAAGGATTAAAAAAAGGGCACTTGAAAATGACTTGGTTAAATGATCAAAATTTCCCTGTAGATGAAATTTTTAGGCCTGAGGATAGTTTTGAAAATAACATCATTGTCTCGAACAATGAATTGAAAAAGAATATTCTTAATTCATATCCGGTCGTGGAAAGTGCTTTTTTTGATTGTATGCAAATGTCCGTGTATAGAGTTAAAAAGGATTATCAATACGCACTGTTATAAATTAGTTTGTTGATTTTAATTAATCTAAGCAAGACCGCATTTCCGTACGGTTAAGTTTTTGCGTATTCGTCTTTCTAAAATCTTATGGTTAGGCAGACATCTTTGAATTTATGCATCCAAGAACTGTTGAAAAACTACAGATACTGCTCTAGTGCAGTACTTTAATGCATCCATGGAAAGTCTGATTTATGAAGAAAGAAATTGTTTTGTTTCTTTTTTTCTCAAAATGAATTCAAGGAATATATAACTTACACTATGAAACAATATCTAATATTAGCTGAAACTGAAGATACTGGCTATTTCGTCGAGATAGTTGATGATTTAGAATTGGCATTATCTCGTGAAAAACTCTTTTTCGAACTGGCATTTAATCCTCCGACCGATCATAAAAGAATGAGAAATGAGTTTAAGCCTTTAGGCAGATACACAATTGATAACCAAAGATCTTATGCACAGGATGCTTTGAGCGGAACCACAAACGGGATTGACGCGACTTATGTGGTTGAAATTAATGATAAGCTAAGTTTTAGTGCTTTCTCAACTCTTAAATGAAAAAACACTTATGAAAAACGATATAAACACTATTTGAAGGATTCCATTTGTTCTAACAGTGGTTTTGCCTGCATAATTCCTTGATTCAAAGCTTTTTTTAGAAAAAATTGAGCCTTCTCTTTATTCCTTAAATTAAAATATGATACACCCATATTGAAAATTGTTAATGAGTCATCAGGCATTTTATTTAAAACTATTCTGAAATCATTGATGGCACCTATTTCATCAAACAACTCACCTCTAACTTGTCCTCTTATAAAGTATGAACCAAAATAATCCGAATCTAATTCAATACACTTGGTAAAATCGAAAAAAGCTTCATATTTCAATTTTAATTTATGGTTACATTCTCCTTTTCTGAAATATGCCCAAAAATTATTAGGGTTCAAATCAATTGTTTTTAAAAAGCATATTTTCGCTTTCTCATAGTTTTCAGTTTTAAACTGGCACATACCTAAATCAAAAATTCTTTTATCACTTTTAGGGTTTAAAACGCATAATTTTTCGGCGATTGGTATTGCAGCTTCAAAACGCTTTAGTTTACTCAAACAATGCAGTTTCATTTCATATGCTGGTTCAAAGGCTGCATTGAGGTCGATTGACTGCGAAAAATCAACTAAAGCCCCTTCAAAATCATTGTGATCCATTGCGAATTTGCCCCTATTATAAGCAATTTGATAATCATTATTTGAATGTGAGTGTTTTCGCAAAAAATCGTAATCTAAATCCATTTCCTTAAATTTTTTTAAGCAATTTACATAATTATATCTTTATCCTGTCTATTAAACATATCAGTAGTATAATAGAGAAATTTTTTTGAAAATGAAATAAGCGGAGCAACAACTCCGCTTTAATTGATTAATGTTTGAAACCATATTGATCGAGTTTCACTTTTATTACATTTGGGTTTTCGGATAATTTTATATCAAAATGCCATTCAGCTGATTCGAAAGTTTTCACCCAATCAATATCGCTTCTTGAACACTGTTTACTCAGAATCGCCCCTATGCGGTAAAGAGAATCAATATCTGCCCAAGTCTTAAACATTATCTGGTTAATCCAAGATGAAATATTATCTTGTATTACTTCATCGTATCTATATTTAGGAATGAAGTAATCGTAATCCCCGTTTACTAGAATCTCGACGCCTAATTCTTCCTCGGTTATTTTAGTTATTCTCATTTCTTTAAAATTTGTTGGTAGCTAAAATAGATTTGGTCTCTTGTACATGGTTCAAGTGCGCTTTCCAAGATTGCGTTTCCGTTTGGGCTATCCAGAAGAATGGCATCTTTCCAACTTCTGCCTTTTTCTGACATATCTAGATTTGCGGTGCAATCCCAAATGAAAATGTCCTTTCCGCTTCGTTCAGGTAAGACATCGGCTAAAGTAAGCCAAACGACACCCTGTTTTTTAAGTATTCGCAAAGCGTGAGGTACGCTATAAAACTGTTGCATAAAATTTTGATTTTTGGGTAAGTTGGGTAAGCCGAAATGCTCAAAACCTTAATAAGGTTTATATCACATTAGCTTACCCACTTTACCCGATTAGTAATTTATTGTTTAATTCTTGCTCTGAAGAAGCCCGCTACACTGTAAGGTTCAATGGCTTTGCTTTGACTGCAAATACGTATCTACCTTTCTTCTTCACCCTTACGAACTTGTGCTTGTGCAATGCACGACCCAGATTCAGTTTTGTGGATGCTGTGATGTTGAACTTGCGGTGTTCCGCAAGGTTAGATGCAATGTCTGTTGTTGACAGGAACAATGTCGCATCTTCTTTGGCAACCGGTTGGTAATGGCTGAGCAGGAGATCTTCCTCGAAAGTAACACTCTGGAACTGTTCGTTATTTGCCGCTATCTCTTGGATTTCTGCACCATCAAACCAGAACTGGAAACCAGTTTGCAAAAGAGCATATGCCTGGGAGAAAACTTGAACCATGTTGATGCCGTGATTGTACTGGATACTCGTTATTTCAAAGGATAAGAAACGCCTGCTCCCGGTCGAATCGTTGAGGAATTCTTTGTCATTGACCGAACCGCTGAAGCTTGCTCTTCGAGGCATATTTTCTACGTGGAATCCGTACGCTCTGCGAATTCGGACCGCTGCCTTGGTTACCATTTCTTTCAGTTCACCTATCTGGGACTTGGACATCGTTTCAAGTTCGTCCATGTTTATGAGGATGCACTCAGAAATTTGGACTAGGGCATCCTTCGACGAGGGGTTGATAGTTCCGGAAAAGACATAGTTTTTCAGTTCAGCCGGTACAAGATTCAAGATCCATGTTGACTTCCCTATACCCTGGGGACCACTGAAGACTACCACTGTATGGTTTACAATATCCTCCTGGATTGCTGAACCAACCATTGCAACCAACCATTTCTTCAGACATTTTGCCCAGAGCTCGTCATTAGTCGTAGAGACAGTAGCTGCCAAATCGGCAATGTAATCGGTTTGGCCATCCCATTGCGGCAGGTTCTCAAAGTAGTCTTTGAACGGATTGAACATAGGCACAAAATCGGAGTTGATAATGGCTCTTAATTCTGAGACTGACGTTTTGATTCTGTTCAGTTTTAGATCCCTGTAGATGGAATTGAGCTTGTAATCATTCAGCAGTTCAAAGTTGGCAGCTGCTTTGGGCTTGAATTCAATACGCGATATTATCTCGTTGTACCTGAACTCATAATGTTTACGGAGAAACTGCTCTATTACAACGATCGCAGGAAGTTTTATCGTAACCTCCTGTGGGTTATCTGCGCTTGGCATTACTTCATCTGCCTGGTTGAGCAGGTCACTTGCCTCAGCTCCCGACTGAGCCGGAAGCTGGGGAGTGTTTTGTTTGTGTACTTTCTTTGCCATAGATTACAGGTTAAAAGGTTTGTACACATTGCGATTAAGCAGACGCTCAACGCTCTTTCTACTAAAAAAATGGAGCTTTCTAGATACGGCCGAATATTCGATAAGCCCTTGATTTTTTAGGTTTTGCAAGGTTCTTTTCGAGATGCCTAACATCTTCATTACGGTAGGACCGTCTATCCATTCTGATTGAGGTTCTTCTTTTTTACTGATCACCCCTGCATGCAACTCGTCTACTTTTCTAATAAGATTATCGAGTGCTTCTTTATCTATAATTATGTGCATTACTCAAAAATTTAAATTCAATCAATCTGGCCAGAAATCTTGATGTTTATGCAAATTTGAGCGTAAAGAAGTAGATAGATGATTGCAGATTTGATTTCTGCAATTCATCTGCACTCGCGTGATGTTGTATCCAGTAAATCAGAGGGTTTTCAAATTAAAAAAAATGATTTTTTTTTAATTTTCCTTTCACTTCTGCAAAGCTTTTTTTAACATTTTGACTTCGATTGTTATTTCACTTGTCTTTTTATGTTTATTCCTAAGTTCAACAAGGTCATTTACCGAATATCCCGATACTTCAAATATTTCAGCTGCAATTTCATACCTTCCTTTACCGAATAAAACATTCTTTACAAATGATTTATACAAACCTATGTCCTTAAGCCATTTGATTTTTGGATAAGATCCTTTAGGTTTTCCTTTGAGCAAATTAAAATGATAACGTTGATCATTTTTGTTACCCTTTTCGATTATCAAATTGTCTCTTAAGAATTCTAATAGTTCTTTTATCTTCTCCTCATCGGTTCCAACATGTTTCTCAGTGAATTTGATGGGTTTAACAGATAAAGTTGATGCTTCAGTTTTGATGTAGTTTTTTTCAATTATCAATTGAGATAATTCATCTTCTTTTCTACTTATATTATTCAAGCTCAATTTTAAGTGGAATAAATGACTGCAATAAAATAACATTAAGCCCATTTCTTCAATTGAAGGATGCCTTTGAAGTAAGTCAGTTCCATTTATCAAATAATGTTCAAATTCAGAAGGGTCCTCCAATGATTCTGCTTCTTTAATCTCTTGGTCAGAAAACTCTAAGTCCCATTTTAGTGGCCGCAAATAATTGTGCACTAATTCATCAATAGGTGCATGAGAAAAATGAATTGATTTGTTTTTTTCAATGGCTTCACTGATAGCCTCGTAATAACCTTCTTTAAAGAGGCGTGCGCCAGGGAATGAAAAATCTTCAATTTTATCTAAATATGAATTTATTTCCTTTTCCAAATATGCCTGCTTGTAATTCGCTGGCCTCATGTCTAATTCGATCGTTGAACTTTCAATTGAATTAGTAAGCATCAATTCATAAATATATCCGACAGCTGACTTACATATTTGATAATTGAATTTTTCATATGGGGTTTGCGGGTAACCAATAATAGGTAAAAAACTCATAATTAATCATTAAAAACGTCCATAGCTTTATCTAATTCTTCGTTTACGATCTTGGCGTATACCTGTGTCTCCTTGAGGGAGGAGTGCCCCATGAGTTTCGAAACCTTGTCTATTGTTACACCTTTACGTAACGCGCGGGTTGCCCAGGTGTGACGGCTGGTGTGAAAGCTCACATTCTTCGCAAGCCCCAAGCGTGTAGCAATGATTTTCAGATTCTTGTTGATCAATGCCGTCTTTGCCACAATGACGCGGTGTGCTTCGGATTTGTTTAACTGATCATAGTTCTTTGGCATCACCGGAAAGATGAAGTTTGCAGGATTGGGTTGACCTCCTGAATCATTGAAGGTTTTAGCCTTGTAGTAGGTTAGGATCTCTAAGCCGATTGTTGGGACTTTGACACTTAAGGGTGCTCCGGTTTTCTTAATCTTTAGCGTAATGTGAGTTCCATCAAAGTTGGACCAACGAAGTAGTAACAGATCAGAAATCCTCAAGCCTCCAACATATGCAGCGAAAATGTACATATTTCTGTGTGTATGGAGAGTGGTAGCTGTATTCAGATCCAACCGTTCCATTGATAAAAGTTCAGGTTCTGTCAGATAGGCTCTTTCAGTAGCTTCAGATTTAAGTTTAAATGAATAGAAAGGATTCTTATCTCTCTTTAACAACTTTTCATTTACAGCACTATTGACTATTGTGCGGATAAGTTTGAGGTTTGAGTGAATCGTATTTACCTTATTTCCCAGACCTACCAAATGCTCCTGGTAATCCTTTAAGAACTGCACTGTCAACTCATGGAAGTGCAAAGGTTCCTCCTTCTTATATGCCTTGAGTTTTTCAATGGTGTACTTCGCTCTGCGATATGTACCAATCTTATCTGTGGCCAGTAGGTTATCAATGTATTTCTGTGCAAATTGAAAGAAATCATGTTTCGAGCGACCTTTGACTTGCTGAAAGGTGTCCGCGCTGAATGTTCTTTCCTCCAAGGTCAGTTCAAGCGTTTCAGCTTCTGCCTCTGCCTTTTTCTTGCTGATAAGTGCGTTCATGCGCACAGAGTTTGGATGATTCTTCTTAACGCGTTGTTCCTTATGATCCCATTGGCTCTCCAGAAGCTTTATGCCTAGCGCCATGAATTTGGTTTTTCTATCCTTTGTTGCCCTGATGTACACTGGGTAAGATCCATCTTCATTTTGTTTGTTCTTTTTAAGCAGTATTTTTATTGATGCCATGTTGCTAAGGTACAACAAAATGGTACAACATAGGTACAACAAATGCTGCTTTTTCTTACTTTGTTGTACCTTTATGTGCTTTTATGGTGCTTCTTAAAAGCTTGATATATAAGGAACATAGGAGAATATGAGTGTAGATGAAAGTAGAAAGTAGAATCCCTCCGGGGTCACTCTAGCGGAGATTTGGTCAGAAATGATCGGATCTCCGCTTTTTATTTCCACTAAAACTGTTGAAATAGAGTGGATTAACTCAAAAAATATGTTGGTTCGAAAAGTTAGAACTCTCTTGTTTTGCTTGTCATAAGCAAATCCATCCGGAAAGAGTAGATGTTGTAATTTGTGCTTATCGAACAAATTCCCTGAATCCCATATTTTACTGAGTTTTTTAGCGATTTTCAAACCATTTTTTATGCATTTTTCAAGGTTAGAACTCGTCAGGTTGGGGTTTAGCAATTTTTCTTCCAATTCTGAAATTTCACTTTTGTATTTATCACTGAACTTAGTGTAAATTGTCTGGTCTATTTTACCTGTTGCGAATCGTTCTTCGATGATGTCTAGATCTTTTCTTGTTTGAGTAAGTTTGGTTTTGGCTGCCGCAATTTCATTTGAATCAGACTTTGAAAGCTCTATTAATTTTACTTGCATAATTTCGGGCAATATATCAGATTCCAAACCTTTTAAATTGAATTGATATTCGTTAAGTAGCTCTTTAAATGATAGGTGTATTTTATTTGCACTAATATTTACACCCCTGCATTTTTTCTGACACTTGTAATAGTACAACCCTTTAGCCTCAACATAAAAACCCGTCATGAGATGACCACAGTTGGTACAACATAAGGATTTTTTTAGCGGCAAGAACTCTGACATTGTATCATAAGTCTTATTCACAATCTTGCTTTCAGGTGTGTTGATCTTCAGAAAGTCATCCTGAGAAACAATTGCTTCGTGTTGACCTTGAATTATTTCGCCTGGTAACATTCGGGTGATGAGTATACCACAGTAAAATGGATTTCTGAATATCTCGAATAATCTTCGTTCATCTATCTTCATACCTCTGATGTTGAGGCGACGCACAATCTCCGCTGAACTGTATGTATTTTTCACACGCCATTGAAAGGCTTGTTTCAGTAATTCTCCTTCCTCGTTAACAACGATATTCCAATCTACAGCTCTATGGTACTTATTAAGGTTTTTATACCCTCGTGGAGGAACCCATAACCAATACCCTTTCCTCAACAGCTCTTTCATTCCTGTTTTGGTTTTATCTCGTCGCATTTCATTATCAAATCGACTGAGTAGAAAGAAGAAATCTTGTTGCATGATACCACCTGCATTGGATGTATCTACTTTTTGGGTAACTGCTATAAGCGTGATTCCCTGTTTCTTTAATTCGTCGGCAATGTAGGATGCATTGGTGCCCGTCCGAGAGAAGCGATCGTAAGAGTAGATCAGAATATAGCCTATGGTTGAGTTTTGGCGAGCATACTTGATCATACGCTGAAATTCTTTACGCTCATCTGTTTTTGCGGATTCATAGGTTCCACCAAAATATTCTGCTACCTCTAGGCCATTTTTCAGTGCATAATCCTCGCAATATTTCTTTTGAGTTGATAGGCTAGTATTATTATCGGGCTGCTCCTTTGTGGAAACACGCGTGTAAATAATTGCTTTATTACGGTTATTTTTTTTGTCCGCAAGACCATATAGTTTCTCAAAATCCTTAATCCTTTTCATCCGGGTTTCTTAGTGTATAGTTGATGATTAGTTCGCAATAGATTTCCAGCACATCAAACAGATAGGCTGCTTGATCGAGTGAAATGTTTTTAATAGTTTTCAGTTTTTCAATGATTTGCTGTTTTCTGTTTAAAAGTTGTTTTTTTTGGTTTTTATTAAGTTCCATTTTAAACCCGTTGTGCTTTGTGTCCGTGCTTCGGTGCTGAAAGCGGGCGATTATTGGTCCGGTTCTTCCGGTTATTCTTTTAGCTTTAGTGAAACTTCATTTTTAAAGTTCACAATTTTTCCTTGTCTTGTATTTACGGTGATCTTTTGATAGCCATTTCCAATTATGTGATTCGCAAATTCTTCAATGGTTTCAATTTTATTACTACTTACATGAATTACCCGATCAGGTTTATTATTCCTTTTGAAAACCTGGAGTTCCTTGGTTTTGTCATCACGTAAGAGTTTTAAGATCTCCTTCTCTTCCCTGCTAATGATTGAAACATCGTCAAACCATGCTTTTTCTGCCCAGTCCTGAATAAGTTGACTAATTGCATGAGAAATGGATAATGTGATGTGAGGCGATTTCATAAAATAATCGAAGTGTTCGATGTTATCAACGAAATGTTGATGCTTCTCAAAGCAGTATGGAACACATTGCCCTTCTTGAAATACGATATAGCTTATGTCCCTTTTAAAAACAATTACATATAGGACGACGGTTTCAAAAACATCCAATTTTTCGCTTTCAAGCGACTGTAAAAATTCAGGATTTTTTAAAAGTTCCCTGTATTCATTCAAATGACCTGCTTTTTCTGCAAGTTGTTCGACGATCAGAGCTACCTGTTTGTTTTTCAAAAAGCTGCTGGCGCTGATCTCTTCTTTGAGAATACAGTCCTTGATTAATTTTATCTGATTGAGAGATACATCGAATGAGCGCAATTGCTGTATGAGTTTGATCCATACTGCTTGTTTAAGTGTGTATTTTCTTCGGGTTGTACTCTTAGTTTGAAGTTTGGGTAAAATGTCTTTTTTATCCCAGTAGGTCGCATCTCTCGCAGTCACATCCAAATCACTTATGGTGAATCTCGGAGTATTCAGCGCGTCAACCAATCCTGGATAAGCATCGACATATTCTGAATTGAGCAAATAATCTAATTCGTTCTTATCTATCCAATTTAAATCTGACATATGTGTAATAAATGATATATTTGCAAATATAAAACAATTTTACATTTATGGACGAAGAAAAATTTATTTATAAAAATGAGGTCCTGGATCCTTCTACGGCCTCACCAATGCCTCGTCCAATAGCACCGCGTAAATGTGAATGTGGTTGTGGTGTTCCATTTCAGCCAGGAAGGAAAGATCAGCTCTATTTAAATAGGCAACACGCGAACTATGGCTATAATCATGGAAAAAGAAAGGTGATCAATAGAACCAGAAAAAAGGAAGAGGCTATCCTTGTTAAAAACGATCAGATACTACACAAGCACTTTATTTGCGAAAAGGATTCAAAATTTGTCTTGAGATATTACGATGTTTTAAAGGCGGATGGATTTAAATTCGGATATCACGTCGGACAATCAGAGAAAGACGGAATTATCTTTTGGTTTACCTATCGCTATTATTATGTAATTACCAAAACTGAACCTAAACAAGTTAAAATTTATAAAAGATGAAAATGCCAACACCAGTGGATCAATTGCCAAGTTTTAATTTAAGCGGCAGTCCCACAGCACAACCAGGAATAAACAAGTGGATACCCTATATCATTGTAGGAGGTATTCTTATAGTAGCAATAGGTGTTTCTATTGCTGTGAATAGAAAGTTACAAAGCCAAAAAATCAATTTAAAAATCAAGGAAAATGACAATTAAAGACCGAAACAGATCCGAAGAAGAACGCATTAAGGGAGTAATGACGACGGTGCTGACTGCTGTGGTTATTTTGGCTGGAGTAGCGTTAATGTTGCGGATCAGTAAAACAATGGTCTCTGATCTAAAAGATATGGGATTATAGTGTACTAATTATTCTTCTTGAATCAGACCGATATTTTGTCGGTCTTTTTTTGTGCTTTTCAGTTGGAAAAATTACCCGCTATTTTGTGAAGTTTTATGGCGTTCAATGACGCAGAATGAGGTAGAACGTTGTTGAATGCCGTCAAACGTCGTTTAACTTCTTTATTAAGCCACTTATTTAGTAATATAGATGTATTAGAACAACGTAAAAAGATATAAGTAATTAGCATGTTTAAGACCAAAGCAATCAATATTTATGAAAGTAATTAAATTAAAACCTGAAGGATCAAATAACGGCAAATTGAAACGATCTCTGCCTGAACAATCTGATCAAACAGTCAAGATTAAATCGGGACGCTATATTGAAAATGACACATCTCACCCCCTTTACGACGAACATGAGAAATATTTTAGAAGGATATATTCTCTGGAGTATAAGCGTCATTATGTGTATTGGTTAAAAGATGAGAGACAGGGAACCTCAGTAGGGGAGATGGCTTAGCAATTATTTCTTGGTGGTGTTTATTGCACTCTGATAGTAAAAATTATTTTTAGCTCCATACAACGAAAGAATTTTTTATCTGTTTGTAACAAAATAAAAATTCTCGATTATCGTATGTCATATTTATAGTTTCCAAACCAATATGGTTAATAGTAATTTCATTTTTAGGATCGGTAATTATCCCTTCCATTAATTTGTAAAGAGCTTCTTTTGCGCACCAAATTATGTGCAATTCATCGTTTGAATAGAAGTTTTCTAATTCAAATTGATTCAAAAACCAATCTTTTCCATTTCCTATTTTTTTACGTTCAACTTCCACATCTATCCCAACAGGTTGCTCTGCCAGGTAAATAGCAAACCAGCCTTGTGAGTGAGAAATCGAAATGTACTCGGTGGAATCATTTTTAAGCATGGGCTGTCCCGATTCTTTGTAATGCAGATCGGTAATAGCATATCCTAAAATGTTCAACATTCGAATTATCTCTTGTTTTTCAAGATCTTTCTTTTTAATTGAACCCTTGATCTTATCAAAATAGTCTCCTGATTTCCATACTACAATTCGTCCCTTTTCGGTGTCAAAGGTTTCATGGTATAAATGGGGGCAATAGGGATCCATAGTTGAGATTGATTGCCTCAAATTTATTGTATCTTTGCTAGTATAAAAAGAAAATTCTTGTTTAAAAAGATTCTCAAATACCTCTTACGAACTGTTTTCATCTCTGCTGAGCTTTTTCTAGCGGCATTTTTTGTATTGTTTATTTACATTTTGTTCACGGCGCAGATCAGCCCTCCTGAAGTTCCTGATATCACGATCGCGAAGAGGACCAAAGTGGGGGAGAACCATTATGTACTTGGGAATAATTACCTGAAGAAAAATGATTTTGGGGTATGGGAAATGTACATCGAAGGTGAGCCCTACGAACGTGGTTTGATCTATGGCGAATTGTCGCGGGAATTGGTACAGCACCAGGAAGATATATTCGTAGCGCAGATCAATCAATTTGTCCCAAGTGGTATTTGGCAGCAGTTTCTGAAGTTAATGATCGGTTTCTTTAATAGCGATCTACCTAAAAATATCTCGCTTGAAAATCAGCAAGAGATCTATGGAATTTCAAAAGCTTTTTCAGACGATTACGATTACATAGCCACTAAATATATGCGAATTCTGAATTATCATGCAGCGCACGATATTGGTCACGCCCTGAATGATTACAGTATGGTTGGATGTACTTCTTTTTCAATCAAAGGAGAGAAAACAAAAGATCACAAAATGATCATCGGTCGCAATTTTGATTTCTACGTTGGGGATGCTTTTGCCGAAGAAAAATTGATCGTTTTTATCAATCCCACTAAGGGATACAAGTTCGCATCTTATTCTTGGGCAGGATTCACCGGAGTGGCTTCCGGATTGAACGAAAAGGGTTTAAGTGTTACCATCAACGCATCAAAATCGGATCTTCCAACGGGATCTCGTATGCCGATATCTTTATTGGCGCGTGAAATTTTGCAATATGCGGCAACTATTGATGAAGCAATTGCTATCGCCAAGAAACGGAACATTTTTGTATCAGAAACCTTGATGATCGGTTCTGCTAGAGACGGGAAAACGATCCTGATCGAAAAATCCCCGGGTAAAATGGGGGTTTATGATTCGAAGAATGATCAATTGGTCTGCGCGAATCACTACCAATCCGATGTTTTTAAAAATGACCTGATCAACATACAGAACTTTCTGAACAGCGATAGTAAATACCGCTTTGCGCGGGTCAATGAATTATTGGATAAAACTCCCTCTTACGATGCACGATCCGTGACTGAAATTTTGCGTGACCAGTATGCGGCAAACGGTGATACATTGGGAATGGGAAATCCGCGCGCAGTCAATCAGTTGATCGTGCATCACAGTGTTGTGATGGTTCCTGAGGATGAACGCTTTTATATTTCAACGACTGATTTCCAATTGGGACAATTTATTGGTTATGATCTAACAAAAACCTTCGTAACACGTCATGGACAAATTGTAGATACGATTGCAGCTTCGTCATTTGTGAATTCACCGGCTTATGATAAGTTCAAAAAATTCAAAAAGATCAAACAGCAGATCTCTGCCTATTTAATGTTTGATAAGCCACTCGAACTCACCCCAAAACAAGTTGAAACTTTCATCAACTTAAATGCTGAATCATATGTGACGTATGAAATGCTAGGGAAGTATTTCCAGAAAAAAGGAAATAAGTTAAAGGCCGAAAAGTATTATACCTTGGCGCTTACTAAATCTGTTGCGTCAAAACAAATTGAAGAAGAAATAAAAAAACTCCGTCAGGAATGTCGTCAGAAATAAGCACATCTGGAATTGATACTGTGAATGGTAGTCTGAGCTCCGTTTTCGAAACACTTGTTTACGCGAAGAGTCATTCACCCTATTACCAGCGAACATTAAAGGATTTCACCTTTACGAAGGATGATTTTTCGGTTGAAATGATCCAGCAACTTCCTTTTACCACGAAGGAGGATATTTCAGTGGATAATACCGATTTCCTGGCTGTTCCCATGAATCAGGTAGCGGAATTTTGTACGACTTCCGGTACTTCAGGTGAACCGATCACAATGTATCTTACCAAACAAGATTTATCGAATTTGGCAAGTAATGAAGCGCGTTCATTTCGACTAACAGGAGCATCTTCAGATGACATTTTTCAATTAATGACAACCATTGACAAACAGTTCATGGCTGGGTTGGCATATTACCTTGGAGTTCAGGAACTGAATGCTGGTATGGTGCGCATTGGCCCGGGTGTTCCGGCGATGCAATGGAAGTCGATTTTCCTTAACAAGCCAACAGTTTTGATCGCTGTGCCAAGTTTCATTATCAACCTGATCGATTTCGCAAAAAGCAATGGTATTGACTATACAAATTCATCTGTGCGCTCGATCATATGCATTGGTGAAGCCATCCGCGAAGATGACCTTTCCTTAAATGTACTTGGAAAGCGTATCACAGATGCTTGGGACGTGCAACTCTTTTCAACGTATGCTTCAACAGAAATGGGAGCCGCATTTACAGAATGCGTTGAACAGAAAGGTTGTCATTTGAATGATCATTTGTTGTTTCTCGAAGTGTTGAATGAAGATGGATATGAAGTCGCAGATGGTGAATCGGGTGAAGTGGTCGTGACGACATTGGGACGTACAGGAACACCTTTGATCCGTTACAAAACAGGCGATATTGCGCGAGTGTACAGAAATGCATGCGCGTGTGGAGATCTTTCGCCGCGTTTGGGACCGATCATCGGCAGAAAGAACCAAATGATCAAATACAAAGGGACGACCATCTTTCCGAATTCGATTTTCGAGATCTTCGATGGTATACCGGAAGTTACCTGTTATAAGGTAGAAATTTCCAAAGATTACCTTGGAAATGACGTGATCACAATACTGCTTGAAAAAAAGATCGAGCTCTCAGGTAAGCTTACAGATATTATTGAAGAATGCAGATCAAGATTACGGGTTGTTCCTCATTTCGTTTTTTTAGAAAATGATTATCTTAGAAGTCAGGTATATAAGAGCAACATTCGAAAACCGGAAAAAATTGTTTTTAAATAAATCAAAGTATGAAAAAGAATCTTCTATTGAGCCTAGCGCTTTTGATGTCTACGCTCACAATTAAGGCACAGACAGTTGCTGATCTGTTTACAAAATCTGAGACCGAAATTTATTGGTTAGGGATCGATTTTTCGCATGTCAAATTAATTGGTGATTTTTCGCAATTTGGAGAATCCGGTTCAGTTGGTGTAATTACGATCAGGAACAAATATTTTCCCGGTTGGAATGAATTAGTACTTAATGAATCAACTAAGTATGATGTGGCCGGTATGTTCAGAAAGCCGGAGATGAAGCTAGATACTGATGGAATTACTACCATCAATTCAAATGCATCTGTGGAGTCCATGGAGGAAGATGCCGAACCTAATTACAAGAAAGAAGATATTCAAGGCTTTGTTAAGAAATATGATTTTGGCGTTAAAGCGGGCATTGGAGTGTTATTCGTTGCGGAAAGCTTGAATAAAAATCGTGAATCAGGCAAATACCACTTTGTTGCTTTGAATTTAGCTACTAATGAAATTCTTTTACATGAAGTGTTTGAAGGTAAAGCAGGTGGCTTCGGTTTACGAAACTACTGGGCGCATTCATATTACGATGTGATCGTTGAAATTCGCGACAGCAAATACAAAGCCTGGAAGAAACAGTATGTTTCGAAATAGGTTTTAACAGAAGATCTGTTCGCAGATCTCTGCCTTGATTACCAAATTAAATGGATCGCCTTTTTGACCTTTTTTTGGTTCGTTCTGAAAAGTTCTAAAATAGTGGTCAATACCAGTAAAAGCACAAACACAAGGTAAGCCTGAGTTTGTGCTTTTTTATTTGAAATAACATGTTTTTTCAGTTAACCAGTGAACTGTCGTTTGCCAAAATTCTCTTGACACGATTTCCAATTAATTTCAATTGTGTCCATTCCGGACATCACCACTAAACATTATCAGTTGTCAAGTAGGGAATGAGCAGAAGAATAAAGAGTTATTAGTGTGTTAGCCAATAAAGAATGAACAAGGTCAATCCTAAGGCCAAGGAAATTAATCCGGTAAGCAAAAATATTCTATACACGGGAACCCCTGCAGTTCCAGTTATGCCGCTAAGTAGATAAAAGTACCAAGACCAAAAGGCTATAATAAGGGAGATCATTGCTAATCCCGTAATAATTATTGCAAGCTTTATAATGGTTGACATTTTCCGTGGTGCCGGTGCCGGTGCTTTGAGATCAAGTGTTTTCAGTTTGCGAAACTCATTCTTAATCTCTGTTTTGACCGCGGATTTTGGCATTTTCATAATCTGTGAAAATGAATATCCTTTAAATTCCGTTGAAACCTGATCAGTTTCAGCGATTTCAGCGACTTTTTCAATTTCTGATTCTGCAGAAACTATTGTTTTTGGAGCATTCGTTTCAATATGCTCAGTCACATCTCTATCAACTTCCTTGGTTGAATTTTCTGTCGCGAGATCCTGAGATTTTGATGCTTGGTTATTAGTTGATTTTGCAGAAGAATGCCAGTCGATATAATAACCTTTGTTAAACATTCTTTTTTCCACTGAACACGACGAAAATGTAATGATCATTAAAAAAGTCAGGAAATAAAAGTGTAATTGGGTAGTCTTCATTGTATCAGTTGTGCGTTAATATGCGAATCTATCGTTCCGGCAAAAATAAATAGAATTAAGTTTTCTTTCAAAAATCGGATTTAAATTATTTTAATTTGCTCCTGGAATAATTGCTTTCAAATCGATTTGTTTTCTTGACAATCTCTTAAACTTTACTTTTTTCCTGGCTGTCTATTATTTTTGCAAGCGTCTTAAGAAGCGTTTTATGTTTCTTAACGAATGGGTTGGTTTCATCCCATATATAACCAGCCAAAACTGAACAAATTTGTTTTTTAAATTCAGGATGTGAGTCGGGAGCGAAGAAAATTTCTCCTAAAGTACCGTCGTACCATCCGAGAACATACGATCTGAATACATCAATTCCTTTCTTTAGAACCTCACTGTAATCTTTCTCCCAATCAACTTCCTCACCATGTAATTGTTTTGCAACGAGGGCAGCAGCCTTGTAACCGGAAGAAATAGCCAATGTAACACCGGAACTAAATATTGGGTCTAAAAATTCAGTACTGTTTCCACATAGTACATATCCTTCTCCATGCAGTTGTTTCACAGAAACTGCATAATTCACGATCATTCTGGGTTCAAATAATAGATCGGTGTTGGAGAATCGACCTTCAAGTCCGGGAAATTCTGAGATCATTTTTTTGAACAACGCTCCATTGTCTTTTGCGCACTCCTCGATATAAGCCACATCACTTACGATCCCAACAGAAGTAGTTCCATCGGAAAAAGGGATGGACCATGTCCAGGCAGTATTATTATTAAAGGCATGAACGAAAATATTTTGTCCTGCTTTGTCCGTCCTGTTTTTGTCATCGACATGAGCAAAGATGGCACCACGAGGCGGAGTACTTACAGGAATCTCAAGATCGAACAACCGCGGTAAAACGCGCCCATAGCCACTGGCATCCATTACAAACCGACAAGTCAACTCATGTGTTTTGTTATTCTTATCCTTATAGGTTACCTTTTGCAGCGTAGGTGATGTTTCTACAGATAATACTTCCGCATTGTATTCAACTTCCGCACCTTGTTCAATAACCCTGTTTGCCAAAGCAAGATCGAAATTTGCGCGCTTCACTTGATAGGTGTAGCTCCAACCTTCCGTGTATTGATTTTCGAACAAAAAATCACATCGTTCATTCTCGTGGTAAAAGCAAACGCCGGTTTTAACTTGAAATTTTTGATCAACGATTGCAGGTAAAAGATCCAGTTCATCCAAATAATCCATGCAGTGCGGCAATAGACTTTCACCGATCACAAAACGTGGGAATTCCAGTTTTTCGATCACCTTAACTCTCAGTCCTTCTTTTAAAATTTTGGATGCTGCAGTAGTTCCTGCCGGTCCTGCCCCAATAACTACTACGTCGTAATGATTATTCATATTCTTTTATTTCTTCTATTAACTTCTTGTAATCCACAAAGTTGAAGCATGTAACGAATGCCCCAATGGTTGCACCTAAAATTCCATGAAAAACAATGTTCTGTCCCGTTAAATACAGGTTTGGAATCCGCGTTTTTGTGTTTATAATGGTTGAAACCGGATTTCGGAAATCCTTCATAATGCCATATAATGAACCTTCCGGTGTTCCGATATAATCTTTATAGGTTAGCGGAGTCGAGCTATAAACATTGTAAATTGAATCGCGAATTCCTGGATATTTACTTTCCAATCTCCGGATGACCAATTCTTGTTTTTCTTCTTTGAAATTTTTGTACGCTTCGCCGCGTTCTTCAGGATTAGCAATAGTATTAAATGTATTCTCCCACTGTTTTACTTCATCGATCGACATGTAGCACATGACACAGATTGATTCCGCGTATTCTTCAGATTTCGATGAAGCTGGCGTACAGATGTAAAGCATTTGAGGCCAGGTTTCAAGATCATACTTTACGGTATTCCAAATATCATCCGTATAGTAATCATAAAAATTATTATTGAAATAAGGAAAAGATCCTTCTTTCAATGAAAAGTAGACCATGAAAGAAGAAACAGTGTTTTCCAGTTTTTGAACACGGTCACGATAAGCCGGACGAAATTTGTTCTTTCCAAAAATATCGATCGTCAATGAAGGGTGCATATTCGAAATGAAATGTTTTCCTTCATAGACCGTTCCGTCACCGCAATTGACAGAAATGAGTGTGCCCGTCTGATCGTAGTTTGCACTGATGACTTCTTTGTGTTTTAAGATCTCCCCTCCATTTTCGCGCAAACGCTTTACCAATAGTTTGGCGATCTGTGATCCACCATCAACCAATCGATAACTTCCTTTGATGTAACTGTTCATGATCAGTGCCACCACATAAAGAGGTGTAGATCGTGTTTCACCGGCATATAAAGGTCCCGAACCGAGTAATACTTTTCTTAAACGATCATTCTCGGTTATGCTACAAACGTAATCCCATGCACCGATCGCCAATATTTCAGGGTTATCGTAATAAGAATTGGAAACTTGTTCGTTGATATTGTACATAGGAAAAAAGTCACAGATCTCCTGTAGCTTGTCACAAAATGTATGAATTGCCCTGGCTTCTTCCGGAAAAGATTTAATTAGCTCATTAGCGAAATTCTCATAACCCTGTCCATGGTTGAATGCTGTGCCATCAGCAAAGCGGATGATGTCGAAGCTTTCACGATCGAGAGAACGTAACTTTAACCCCTTATAGATCTCAAGATAGTTAAACAAACGGTATAGATTCTCCCCCTTGTCCAAACCTCCAAGGTAATGGACTCCCGTGTCAAAAACACATTTGTCGCGACTGAAAACTTGCAGCGCACCGCCGATCTGGTGATTTTTTTCGAGAACTAAAACTTTATAACCATGCTTCGCGAGAATTACCGAAGAAGTCAATCCTCCCATTCCGCTACCTATGATTATAAAATCATATTTCTCAGTTTCCACATTCATTTGTTCCTTTTCGCAATATTGACTAGTCTCAAATATACCACAACGTAAAAAGATTACGCATTTCTGGGTAGATCTTTATCAAAAAAAGAGATGAAGATATACGAGTTTACCCAAAAGTTTCCCGATGAAGTCAGTTGTAGGCTTCATTTTAAGGCCTTTCGAGAACAAGAAGGGATAGTTTGTAAAAAGTGTTCCGGCATAAAACACTACTGGCTTGAATCAAAATGGCAGTGGCAATGTTCTGAATGCCGTTTTAGGACAACCTTAAGAAGTGGGACGATTATGGAATCAGCAAAGTTGTCATTTTACAAATGGTATCTATGCATGGCTTTTATGAGCAGCACTAAAAAAGGAATTTCAGCCCTGGAAATGCAGCGACAATTAGGCCACAAACGTTACCGTACTATTTGGGTTCTGATGCATAAAATTAGATCTGGAATGGGAAAGAGGGATGATAAATATACCTTAGAGGGAAGCGTGGAATTAGATGAAGGATATTTTGAGATCACTAGCTCAAGAAGTGTTCAGCTTAAACGAGGCCGAGGTAGCCAATCAAAAACTAATGTTGCCGTTATGGCCGAATCTACTCCGCTTGAAGATATTGAGACTGGTGAAAAATCTTCTCAATTTAGGTATGCTAAAATGAAAGTGTTGACTTCGCATAAAGCAACAGACATCAATGATATAGCAAAGGACAACATTGAAAAAGAATCGATCATTATCACTGATAAGAGCACCAGTTATGAAGGTTTTTCGAGAATGTTTGATACTCACATTTCGTTCAAATCCGATAAAATCACAACTAAAACATCACTTAAATGGGTACATGTTGCAATAAGCAATGCCAAAAGAAACTTACTTGGGGTGTATCACATGATCTCAAATGAGTATTTGCAGAACTATCTGAATGAATTTTGCTATAGATTAAATCGAAGATACTTCGGTGATAACCTGTTTAACCGCATGGTTGTTGCTGTTGTTGCAAATTAGTGGTATGTTTGAGACTAGTCAATCGCAATATTAACAAAACATTTGAAGTTGTTTTCGAATGTTCTATTTTTTCCATTGTAAACCCGTTTTTAGCGGCAAATGCGGCCATATCAACCTCGGAAATGAATTCGAGATCATTGGAGATCTTGTTAAATTTGAACAACTTCGTAGATAAGAATTCTGTTAGCTTCGTTTTTTTGAATTTGGCTTCCATTTCCTTGATCCCGTCACGAATGAAAAGGATACCGTTATCATTCAGTTTTTCGGCAATTTCTAACAGCAAAGCATCCTGATCTGGTTTCGGCAAATAATGCAATACGTCATTCAGGAATATTACATCCATTGGTTCAAAATTGAAGGTCCTAACATCCCCTGAAACGAAGGATAAATGATTGTTTTTTCGCATACCGTTTGCGGCCACACTAATTTTCTCAGCATCATAATCGACAGCTGTGATTTTACGATCCAGATCGCGGTAATGCAAGTAATAACTTAAATAGCCATATCCACAGCCTAGATCGTAGATTCTTTTGCGTTCCCCAATCAGCTCGTCATAGTATTCGAAATTCTTTTTTTCCAGCATCCATTTAACGCGAACATACCATTCGAGTATTGGTCCTTTTAATACATAGTTCTTTAGAAGTTCGGATTGCCAGAAATCAGTTTTTGCATGAGTTCGTTTACCCTCAAGGAAAGCTGAACGCATCAAGACAGTAACACGTTTTGTCAATTGAGAATATGTTTCTTCGGGAGGTGAACTGATGCGATCTAGCGGCAATACGATCAAATGTGATTTGCTGATTAAAATGTCATTTTTCGGATTTACTTCGTGTGCTCCGATCAATAGTATCGGTTGGATATCAAGTCCAAGTTCTTTTGCAATAAAGAATGCACCTTTATGAAAACGCTTGATTTCGCCGTCAACACTCCTCGTTCCTTCCGGAAAAACAACAATGGAATAACCTTCCGCGATGCGCTCTTTTATGAATTCCAGATTCGTTTCGGCTCCTTCTTCAGCAAAGGGATATCCGGCATATCGTATGAATAAACCAAATACCGGGGAATTGTATACCCAACTCTTTACCATGATGATCGATTTTGGATGCAGCATGATCACCAATAGAATATCCAGAAAAGAAGAATGATTAGCAACGATGATCGAAGGCTTAGAAAAATCAAGTCTTTCAGGGTGAAGAACACGTTTTTTTACATGCACTCCAATGTACAATGTCGACTTGGCAAGTTTGGAAACAAGGTAATTTAAAAAAGCTCGTTTCTTCGTTTTAGAAGCTGGGAATGGAAGAATGAAGAAGATCAGAAAGATATTTAATAAGATACTTCCAACAAAGAAATAAGTGAATAAGAAGGTGCTGTAGATCAAGTTAAAGAAGGTCACGGGAACTTTTCCTTTCTTAACACGATTCGTTACAAAGAAATTGAAGATTAGAGGCTGAAGATAAAGCGTAATGAATAGAATACAAGAGATCCCGACAACACTTATCAATGCTATAGAATGAATCGCAGGATGCTTGGCGAAGTAAAGGGCACCCGTTCCAATGATCGTTGTGATACCGGACAGAATAATTGCTGAGCGATATGACTTTAAAATATCTGTCCCGGTTTTATATCGCTGGATCAGTCCATCTGTCGCGAAAATACTGAAGTCATCACCAAGTCCAAAAATGAATGTGGCAATTACGATGTTCACAAAATTGAATTTAAGATCCAATAAATCTGATAAGCCAAGAATCCAGATCCATCCCAAAACCATTGGAAAAAATGCGAAAAGTGCTAACTCTATCCGCCCGTAAACCACCAATAAAGAGATGAATACTAAAAGAGAGGAGAACAATAGCAGATAATTGAAATCATTCTGAACTGAATTCAACATCTTCTCAGTCATATCAGCAATATCCAGAATGTACGCGCCGTCAATATTTCGGAATGCCTCTTTGCATTCAGAAAGATGATCGCGGTCCAACACAATACTGGTTATATAGGTCGTTTCTCCATTATCCGTGTATTCAAATTTGCTCAATCCAAGATCATCCGAAAGTTCATTACCTAATGCTTGGTTGACAGAACCATCATTCATCCATGCATAGAAGGGGGTAAAGGCTTGGTCTGAAAAGTGATATTGTTTTCCGGCTGTTTTGATCAAACGTTCTACAGAATCTTTTTTGTTAAACCAATATGTTTTCCAGGTTTTTTGAGCATTTTCAAGTCGCTCTTTTGGAATTAAATAGGGTGCTGTTGAAACCAATTCACTGATCCCGAATTGTTCCTTGTTAGCAATTGCTAGCGCATAGATCTTGGCATTGAGTTCCTTTGCGTCTTCAACAGAAGGCGCTGAAGCGATGAGGTACAATTTCTTTTCTTTCACAGGATTGATGCCCGTAAAGAATTCTTCTTTTTTCTTAAGTGCGTCAGAATGATAGGATAAGTTATTGAGATCTGCATCAAACGAGAGATTCAAACCTTTGAACAAGAAAAACAGCGTAATTATGGTGATCAGAAAGATACTGATCCGGACAAATGACTTACCCACTATAGTTGAAATCCTTCCTTCTTTGGTTTCCGGAATTTTGATCCTTAGTATGTGTATAATTACCGGTAAGAAGTATATAGTAAAGATCACAGAACCTGATAAGACGCACAGGGCGATCAACCCAAAATCCTGCAAAACAACTGAATCTGTGAACATGAGTGCTGCCAAAGCAGCTACTGTGGTGAAACTACCAATGATCATTGGAGCGCTGATCTCCCGAATGGTTTCGAGCAGATCTCCGGAATGTTTGTAGTGCGTGAAAAAATGGAAGGAATAATCGAGGACAATTCCGAGAAGAACAGAAGAGGTTGCCAGTGAGATGGCACTAATTTCCGGGTCCAGGTATCCAACAAGTCCTCCTCCGCATAACATGCCGAAAACTGCAGGCAAGATAAAGTAAAATGGAGCAAGAATACTTCTGTAATAAAGTACCAACAGCAAAAGGATCAAGCCAAGACTAATATACGTAGTGGTCGAGGTGTCTTTTTTTACTTGTATGGCATTTTCGGCCGCGATCTGAAAGGTTCCAAAATAATCGAAGGTATTTTCACCCAATTCTTCATTTACATTATCCGTGTGATCAGAAAGTTTCGTATTGAATTTTGTTAACAAATCCGTATTCTTGAGATCGATCTTCAAGGTAGCAAAGAATAGGATCTTCTTTTCATCTTTAGTATATACCAGTCCGTCTTTGATCAAATACGAACTTGAATCACTCATTGGATTTAATTGTGAGAGTTTTGTATTCGTTAACCCCAATGGATCTTTTGCGATGATCGAACGAAGAAAAAACCCATTGGCTCCTTCGAGACGTTCCGCGGCTTTGGAAAGGGCCTTTTCGATAGAATCAACTGACAATTTTTGGCTAATTTTCTCATAGTCGGCTGCGCTAAATTGGATGATCGAAGAGGATTGCAAGTAGCTGATCAGCGCTTTTTCATCTACGGAACGGTAAACAATAAAATCACCGATCTCGGAAGAAAAGTTCTTTTCAAGGTCAATAACGATCTGATCTAATTGATCCAATGTTTGCTCTTCGTCTTCACCAACATTCACTGAAAAAACGATCTGTTTGTTCAGATTGTTCTTTTGCAGAATCTGGCTGAACTCCCTATATTCTTTGCCGTCAGGAAAGACGGAGTAAAGATCTTCTTCGATCTTCAAACGGTTAAGGCCAAGAATTAGAAACGCGATAATTCCACCAAGAAGAAGGAGAAAAAGAAGGCGTTTTCTAATGAAAAAACGAACAATATTTGAAGAGAATTGGCCGAACATTGAAGAAGAATAGTAGAAGTTTTAAGGTAGTAATTTTAGGTGATTTTATCTTTATTATTGTTGGTTCTAGGTGCTTTCAATGTAGTCAATCATATCATTATAAATAGCTGGTTTTTGGTCCTTCAGTACAATCAGTGAGGCGTTAAAAGCAGCCTTCACAGCAATAGGAACACCTCCACCAAGTTCTGCCCAATGTCCACCGATGATAACATTTTTTACCGGAGTAAGGTAATGTGCAACTTTCAGCTGCATATTCGTTTTTCCGGGTCGTGTTCCCATCATCGATCCACCTTTGTTATGGGTATAGCGATAATAGGTAATTGGGGTTGCAACTTCATAAAAAAGAATGTGTTCACGCAGATTCGGACATACACGTTCTTCCATGCGATCAAAAATGATTTGAGCAAATTCCTCCTTGATTCGTTTGTACTCTTCATTGCGATCGTATTCTCCTTTGGCGTTCAGCGCAGTGCCCCAGTTATCTCCATAGTCCATCCATGCGGGCACAAAAATATTCAAGGTACCATGGTTTTCAGGCGCCAAAGTTTTATCACGAACAGTTGGAGCGAGAATACTGATAAATGATTTGTGTGGATCACCGGAAGAATGCTCCATACGAGGTGTTTCTTCATTGAAGATCTGAATCATTTCGTCACCAAATCCTAGTGATTCTGCTGTGCAGTTCAGTGCGATTGAAATGGTAACCGACGAACTGTACAACTCAGCCTGATCCAATTTTTGCGTCAGTTTCTCAGGGACAACAGAAGCAGGAAGCAATTTTTTATACAAAACATCAATATCGCAGGCAGCGATGAGGTGCTTCGCCGTTACTGAGTATTCTTTGAGTCGCTTGCGATAAGTCACACCCTTAAAAACGCCGTCCTTTACATCGATCTTGAAAACATCTGCACTCAACACCACTTCACATCGTTCAGGGTCAAGTTTTGTATTCAACCATTCCGGAATTACTTGACTTCCACCGATTGGAGGATTCTGATAATCATCATTGTACGCCCAGGCAATAGGGAACAAACAAGATAAGAGATCCGGTTCTGAGCGAAACATGCTCAACAATTTTTCATCCTTAAAAAACTTTCGCAAGCCTTTTTCAACGCCTTTTTCACCTCCGTAAAGTGCATATTTGATCAAGGGATAAATAATTCCCAATTGCTTTAGCATGAAAAATGGTTTGCTAAGACCGCTTTTTGTTTCGTTGGAAACAAAGAACTTCGGGAATTTCTTTGAAACTTCAGCAACCACCTTCGCTGCCTCAAAAAACTTCTCTATTCCTTTTTTTTCATGAGGGAAATCTTGAATAAGTTTTGCCTTGAGCTCTTCAGGGTTATTCGTCAGCGTAAACTCATAATCTTTTGAGATATGACGATGGATATTCCTCATTCCTATTGGTCTCGGATAATCCTCACCGATGTATTTGAAAACATTGGTGACAGATCCGTTTTTGCCATACTGGTTCAACCAGTGAATAGCTGTGTCAAATATAAATCCTTTGCGTTCAAATCCTTGCAAATAGCCTCCGATCAAGCGATGTCTCTCTAGGACGCAAACAGACAGTCCTGCTTTGGACAAAAGTGCAGCGGCAGTTAATCCGCTTACGCCAGCTCCAATGATAATAACGTTAAAATGTTTATCTGACATGAACGAAACAAAGTATGAGATAAGAGACAAAAATATGGAATGTTAAACTTTTTAAGAGGATTTTTGTTCAATCTAATGAGAAATAGTCAAAAAATCTAGTTATAATTTTTAGTTTTGACTCCCTAAATATTGGTAGACTGGACTATCAAAAATTGAACAATATATCTTTTCAACGATGAAAGCGATAGAAGCATTATACGAGGCTCAGAAAATTGCATTTAGCCCATTTGTTTTTCAAACAGCATATACTATGCTTGAATTGGGTATTATTGACGCCATACACAAGTCGGATAATGGATTAACACTGGATGAGATCGTTGAACAAACAAAGGTTTCCAAATATGGGATTTTAGTACTTGTGGAGATGGCGGAAGCTGCAGGTATGGTCGAAATAGTTGACAACAATAAGTACGCTCTTACGAAAATCGGGTATTTTATTGCACGAGATGAAATGACGCGAGTAAATTTGATGTTCACCCAGCATGTATGCTACGAGGGACTTTTCAATTTAAAGGAAGCTATAGAAACAGGAAAACCAGCAGGTTTAAAAGTGTTGGGTAATTGGAAAACGGTTTATGAAGGCTTGGCTTCCTTGCCTGATCACGTGAAAAAGGCCTGGTTTGAATTCGATCATTATTATTCAGATAATTCATTCGATGATGCCCTAAAGATTATCTTTAAAAATGCTCCTAAAAAGATCTTTGATATCGGTGGTAACACAGGGAAATGGGCAATGGCGAGTACAAAGTACGATCCGAATGTCAAAGTAGATATTTTTGACCTTCCGGGTCAATTGAAAGTTGCCAAAGCGAATATTGACCAGATTGATGCAATAAAAGACCGGGTTTCGTACAATCAAGTTGACATGTTGGATCCTAATTCGGAGATTCCGGGTGGGGCAGACGTATATTGGATGAGTCAATTCTTGGATTGTTTCAGTGAAGCTGAGATCGAAGCGATCTTGTTGAAGATCAAAAAGAATGCATCGAAAGATTCGACTGTCTACATTATGGAGACTTTCATAGATAATCAAGCGTTTCCGGCTGCATCCTACAGTTTGGTCGCTACATCGCTGTACTTCACTGTAATAGCAAACGGGAACAGTAAAATGTACACATCTTCTGCGATGAAATACATCATTGATAAAGCGGGGTTTACATGCGTGAACGAGCACCATTTGCATGCCGATAGTTTTCACACTATTCTGGAAGTAAAATTGAAATAATTAAAGCACCAAAAAGAGATATTTGATACAATGATGAATAGACTTAATTTATCGGCGATTGAAGCGTATGCAATAAATCAGGAACAATTCCTTCTGAATGAGGATCTAAAAGCAACGATCAACAGATCGTTTTCTTTCCTGGAGGAATTTTCAAGTGACAAGATCATCTATGGTATCAATACTGGATTTGGTCCAATGGCTCAGTTCAAAATTGACGACAACAAATTGAATGAATTGCAGTACAATTTGATCCGAAGTCACTCTTCAGGAACAGGGAATGTTTTAGATGATGAATCAGTTCGCGCAGTGATGGTTGCGCGCATCAATAACTTCCTTCAGGGAAATTCAGGAATAAGTTATGGAGTAATTGAAAAACTGGTAATGTTTCTGAATAAAAATATCATTCCTGAGATTTATGAGCATGGTGGAGTTGGAGCGAGTGGAGATCTTGTTCAATTGGCGCATCTTGCACTGAACCTTATTGGTGAAGGTTATGTTCGTTATAATGGCCAACGAAGAAAGACCAGCGAAGTGCTTAAAGAATTGGGAATCGAACCGTTGAATGTACAATTGCGTGACGGACTTGGATTAATGAATGGCACCTCTTGTATGACTGGAATTGGTGTGGTAAACTTGGTCTATACATACCGTTTGTTGGATTGGTCAATCGCATCATCTTCCATAATCAATGAAGTTGTAGAGGCATATGATGATTCCTTTTCGGTAGGTTTAAATAGTGTGAAAATGCATCCGGGTCAACAGTATGTTGCTGAGAAAATGCGTTCATTCCTATCTGAAAGTGAGCTGATCAAAAAAAGGGAAGAATTGTTCGCTGATAATGATGTTTTGAATCATAATGAATTCAAGAAGAAAATCCAGGAGTATTATTCGATCCGCTGTGTTCCACAAATTCTTGGACCGGTGAAAGAGACGTTGGATTATGCAAAGCAGGTTATTGAGAATGAGATCAATTCGACCAACGATAATCCGATCGTGAGCGTGGAGGAACAAAACGTGTTCCATGGTGGAAACTTCCACGGAGACTATGTTTCGTTAGAAATGGATAAGGTGAAAATTGTGATTACAAAATTGACTATGCTTGCGGAGCGTCAGCTGAATTTCTTATTGAATAGTAAGTTGAATGATCATTTCCCGGCGTTTTTGAATACTCAAACATTGGGTTTCAACTTTGGAATTCAAGGAATGCAGTTTACTGCAACATCTACCACGGCTGAAAGTCAGATGCTTTCAAATCCGATGTACGTGCACAGTATCTCTAACAATAATGACAATCAGGACATTGTTAGTATGGGAACGAATAGCGCCGTGATCGCAAAGAAAGTGATCGACAATGGTTTTCAAGTCATGGCGATCCATATGATAGCTGTTTGTCAAGCAATTGATTTGTTGGACGCTGAAAAACGTGCTAAATTGTCCCCTAAAACACTCAAAGTGTACAATTGTATTCGAGCGGTGACACCTGTTATCAATGAAGACGTACCACAGTTTGAGAATATTAAAAAAGTTACCGATACACTACGCAAAACGACAATTGAATTATGAAAGCCGCATTAGTAACAGGAGCATCGAGAGGATTGGGTCGGGCAATTGCTATTCAATTGTCCAAAGATCTGGGATTACACATTATTATCAATTATGCCGGTAATAAGGAGGCTGCGAATGAAACATTGGAAACCATTAAAGCGAATGGCGGTACAGCTGAATTATTGCAGTTTGATGTTAAAAACAGTGAAGAAGTAAAGGCTGCCATCAATAAATGGATGGAAAACAATCCGGATGACAATATTGAGGTTTTGGTCAACAATGCTGGAATAACTCGAGACAACTTGTTTCCATGGGTAACCGAAAAGGATTGGGATGATGTTATGGATACATCAGTTAAAGGAATGTACAATTGTACGCAAGCGGTGATTCAGAAAATGTTGCGTAACCGTTCCGGAAGGATCATCAATATCGCATCGTTGAGTGGATTAAAAGGTGTTCCGGGACAAACAAATTATTCTGCTGCTAAAGGGGCAATGATAGCTTCAACAAAGGCTTTGTCTCAAGAAATTTCCAAAAGAAATATTACAGTCAATGCTATTGCACCCGGATTTATCGTTTCGGATATGACGAGTGATCTTGATGAAGGGGAATTGAAGAAAATGGTGCCGGCAAACAGATTCGGGAAAGCAGAGGAAGTTGCTTATTTAGCTAGTTTTCTTGCTTCTGATAAAGCGGCTTATATTACAGGGGAAGTCATTAATATCAACGGAGGGATATACGCATAATCAATGGAACACAGAGTTGTAATTACGGGTATTGGCATCTATTCGTGTATTGGTGAAAATCTGACAGATGTATTGGATTCCCTGAAAACGGGTAAAAGTGGAATTATATATGATGAGCCGAGGAAAGATTTTGGATACAGATCTTGCTTGACCGGTTTTGTAAAAGATCCTGATCTGAAACCTTTTTTATCCAGAAGAGAGCGAATAGGAATGCATCAGCCTGCAATGTTCGCATACATGTCTACCAAGGAAGCATTGGAAAAAGCGAATTTAGACGTTGACTTTCTTGAAAAAAATGAAACAGGGATCATCTTTGGGAATGATTCAACAGCCGGAGCGGTGGTCGAAACGATCGATAAAGCAAGGCCCCGTAAAGACAATACGTTGATTGGAAGTGGTGATATCTTCCAAAATATGAACTGCACAGTGAATATGAATCTTTCTACTATTTATAAGTTGAAGGGGATCAATATTACAATGTCAGCAGCGTGTGCATCGGGATCTCACTCAATTGGAATGGGATATTTATTGATCAAGCAAGGCTTGCAAGAGCGAGTGATCTGTGGCGGAGCGCAGGAGATCAATGTATACGCGATGGGAAGTTTTGATGGATTAGGCGCATTCTCGATCCGCCATGATGCACCAACAAAAGCAAGTAGACCGTTTGATAGAGATAGAGATGGATTGGTTCCGTCCGGTGGTTCTGCCACTGTGATCATTGAATCATTGGAATCAGCATTGAAAAGAAATGCGCCTATTTACGGCGAGATCGTTGGATACGGCTTCTCTTCCAATGGAGATCATATTTCAAACCCAAATTTTGACGGACAATACCGTTCGTTGATAATGTCGATGAAGCAGGCCGGCCTTACACCAAAGGATATTGATTATGTGAATGCTCATGCGACATCTACTCCTGTTGGTGATGCAACGGAAGCACAAGTTCTTTCCGATGTTTTCGGTTCAGAAGTTCCGGTTAGTTCAACAAAAGGAATGACAGGGCACGAATGCTGGATGGCGGGAGCCAGTGAGGTTGTTTATTCGTTGTTAATGATGCAAAACGATTTTATCGCCCCAAATATAAATTTTGAAAATCCCGATGAGGATTCAAAAAAAATTAATATTATTCCAACATATACAGAAAAGAAAATCGATTGTTTCTTATCAAACTCATTTGGATTTGGTGGTACGAACTCGTCATTAATTGTAAAAAAGTTTATCAAATAGTTAATTAGTTAATATGAATAGGTCAGAGATTATTACTACAACAAAAAGATTCCTTTCGGAAGAGTTTGAGGTGGAACAGGATATGATCCAACCGGAAAGCAACTTGAGGGAAACATTGGATCTTGACAGTTTGGACTATGTTGATCTGGTTGTGGTAATAGAAGATAATTTGGGATTTAAACCTTCTGCAGACGATTTCAAAACCATCGAAACGTTTAACGATTTTTACGATCTAGTAGAAAAGAAATTAGAAAATGCCTAATTGAATATGGAAAAAAAATGGGATGGAAAAACGAAAGGGTCTCTTTTGGGATATAAATTTTTCGTTTTCTGCATTCGTTTTTTAGGAGTTAGGTTCAGCTACTTTTTTTGCATTTGGGTATCCGGTTATTTTGTTTTGTTCGCGGCAAAACATCGGAATGCATTAATACGTTTTTACAAAGTTGGTTTCGGATATTCAAATGGGCGATCAATTCGAACTGCAGCTACGAATTTTTACAGATTTGGCCAGGTATTGATCGATAGAATCGCATTGAAAACAAACCGAAAGACGATCTACACGCATTCTTTTAATAATGAACAAGCATTAATTAAAATGAATGAAATGGGAAAGGGAGGATTTCTGTTCTCAGGGCACGTTGGGAACTGGGAAAATGCCGGAAATCTTATTGGTGAACGCATTACCTCTAAAATTAATATTTTGATGCTTGATGCCGAAGTTGAGAAGATCAAACACTTTCTAGATAAAAATACTGAACAAGCCCGTTACAATCTTATACCTTTAAAAGATGATATGTCTCATCTAATTCTGATCCATCAGGCTTTAAAAAGAAATGAGTTGATCGCTTTGCACGCAGACCGAACGGTGGAAGGGCAAAAAACTATGACATTTCCTTTTTTGAATGGTAATGCAAATTTTCCTGCCGGCCCATTTATTATGGCCTACAAGTTCAAAGTTCCTATTACTTTCGTGTTTGCGGTTAAAGCAACGGCAACACATTATAATTTGAGTGCAACAGAACCTATTCTGGAAGCTTCTTCAGCTGAAGAGATCGCTTCAAAATACGTGAAACGACTTGAAGAAATGGTGAAAGAGACACCTGAACAATGGTTTAATTTTTATGACTTTTATGCTAATTGACATCCAACATATTAAAACATATATTCCTCAACGGGAACCATTCATAATGATCGATGGGTTGGTTTCTGCTAATGAAATGGAGTTTAAAAGTTCATTTGACATCCAGTCAGGTAATATATTTCTCGAAAACGGGCAATTGTCTGAATCAGCATTGGTGGAAAATATTGCACAAACCTGTGCCGCAGGATTTGGATATCTTGGAAGTTTGAACGGTGAAGGGGAAGCACGTTTGGGATTTATTGGAGCGGTTACCCGATTGGAGGTAATGTCTCAAAGCAAGGAAAATGATCACATTGAAACAACTGTAACAATTCTTAATAGCTTTGAAAATATTCACCTTATTGAAGGTGTTGCAAAATGTGGAGACAAGGAATTAGTGAAGTGTCAAATGAAAATTGTTCAAGCGTGAAAATTCTAAGATCATCTTTGGATATTACTGTGCGCTTCAGCGAAACAGATCCGATGGGAGTTGTGTGGCATGGAAACTATCTGAAATTTTTTGAAGATGCACGCGAAAAATTGGCAGAGGATTTTGGAATGTCGCACTATGAAGTATACGACAATGGATTTTTCACCCCTATTGTAAAAACAGAACTCAATTATAAGTCCTCAATTTATTTTGGAGAAAAGGCCCGCGTGAATGTGGTGCTTGAAAAACATGATGCTGCCAAGATTATCTTCAGATATGAAGTGATCAATTTGGCCAATGGACAGCTTGCGACAACGGGTATGACCATGCAGGTTTTTATGGATGTAAAGGACAGATCCCTAGAACTGGTGAAACCGGAGTTTTACGAAGAGTGGGAAGCGAAACAAAATTGGATTGAAGCTTGAGTACCCTCTATTTGAAATATGGAACGATCGTTTCTCCTTTTGGAGTTGGAAATGAGAAACATTTGGAGGCCTTCAAAGCCAATCGATCTGCCGTGCACAAAGTTGTGGGTTCAGGGTTCAATGATGAAGACTGGTTTCTGGGTAAGATCGAACTGTTGAAAGATAATCGCTACGATCACCTGTTGCAAATTGCTTGCGAAGACCTCCAGACAAATGTGTCAAGAGAAGTTCTGACTTCAGAACGAACAATTGTCATTGTTAGCTCAACCAAAGCGGATATTGATGCCTTGCCTGAAGATACGTTTCAGTCGACTAGAGATATTTTAAAGAACGTCCTGGGAATCGCCCACAAACCGATCATTATTTCAAATGCTTGTATTTCCGGTGTCCTGGCGATCAATACAGCAGCAGATTATGTTCGTTCCGGAAAATACGATGACGTAATCGTTCTCGGGATCGATTGTTTATCCGATTTCGTGGTATTTGGGTTTCAGAGTCTGTTTGCAATGAGTGATGAACGCAGCAAGCCTTTTGATGCCGACAGAAAGGGGATCTCTCTCGGTGAAGCGTGTGGAGTTGTGCTGCTTTCAAATAAAAAAGGAGAAGGATTTTCTGTTGAGTACTGCGCAGGTGCATCATCAAACGATGCAAACCATATTTCTGGTCCATCACGAACCGGAGAAGGACTTGTACGCGCTGTTGAAAGAACATTGGAACGGTCAGGAATTACTCGGGATGCGATCGATTTCATCTCAGCTCATGGAACAGGAACTGTGTACAATGATGAAATGGAAAGTATTGCGTTCAACCGACTTGGACTACAAGAAAAACCCTTAAACAGTTTAAAGGCTTATTTTGGACATACGCTTGGAGCAGCCGGCATTGTTGAGGTGATCATAAGTATGCTGTCCATGGAACATGACATGTTATTTAAAAGTTTAGAATTTTCAGAACAAGGCTCAAATAAAATAAATATTATTCGAGAAAACGAATCGAAAAGGGTCAATGTTGTGCTCAAAACCGCATCCGGATTCGGAGGAGGAAATGCAGCATTAATAGTAAAGAAACACGAATGAAGGTGATCGCACATAGTTACATTCATCCGAAAGGAGCGTTCCTGAATGGGGAAAGAAAGGTCGATACAACCGAAACGGATGAGAACTATCTGAAAACGATCTATTCAGCACTGGGCATTGATTATCCGAAATTTTATAAAATGGACAATCTGTCGAAACTGACCTTTTTAGCAGATTTTCTTTTAAACGAACATTTCCCATCCGACATGGATCAGGAAAATAAATTGCAATTGATCTTTGCCAATACTTCTTCCAGTCAAGTTACAGATCTAAAATACAAAGAAAGCTACCTGGTTCATGGAAATCCAAGTCCATCCTTGTTTGTCTATACCTTACCGAATATTTTAACGGGTGAGTTATCTATTCGTCACAAATGGTATGGTGAAAATATATTCTTCATCGAAGAGAAGTTTGATGCTGAATTTTTCTTGGATCAGATCCGTTTTTCCTTCGATCGCGGCAATACGCATTGTTTATGTGGGTGGATTGAATCAAATGTTGATGGAAATGAAGAATGTTTCCTATTCTTAGTGGAAGATAAAGGGGAAATAACTACCCCGGAGAATTTAATGAATACTTTAAAATCATATAGAAATGAATAACCTGAAAGAAGAGTTGAAAGCTCAGATCATCGAGCAATTGAATTTGGAAGATCTGACACCGGCAGATATAAAGAATGAAGCACCTTTATTTGGTGATCAGGGATTAGGATTGGATTCGATCGATGCCCTTGAATTTATTGTGTTATTGGATTCCAATTATGGGATAAAGATCGCTGATCCGGGAGAAGCTAAAGAGATCTTTTATTCGATCGACACCTTGTCTGATTATATCGCTAAAAACAGAAGTTGAGCAAGATGATCTTCGTGACCGGATACGGCGTAATTTCTGCCATTGGTAACAATGTAGGGGAAACCTATGCTTCCTTGCTTAGTGAAAAAACGGGGATTCACCAAGGTACAAGGCCACATACCCAACGATTTAAAGTGGGGGAAGTGCCCTTTACGGATACTGAATTGATGAACCATTTTGGGATCACAACACCCGGTTCACGTACCAGTTTGTTGGGTATGGTAGCCGCGAAAGAAGCTTTTCAAGGTCACGAAATATTGAATGATGTTAGGACTGGGTTGATCTCTGGAACGTCGGTTGGCGGTATGGATGTGAGTGAGGTAGAATACAAGAATTATCTCGAGGGTAAACCTCATCATATTGAGCGTTACGCGCATCACCCTAGTGGAACCACCTCTGAGGAGATTGCTAAAGAACTAGGGATCACTCATTTTATAAATACGATCTCAACGGCCTGCTCATCTGCGGCAAATGCCATCATGATGGGAGCCCGCATGATTCAGAATGGGATGATCGATCGGGTAGTTGTAGGTGGCACAGACAGTTTGACACAATTCACCATTTCAGGCTTCCGTTCATTGATGATCTTTGATGAAGAATGGTGTAGGCCATTTGATGAAACTCGTAAGGGTTTAAACCTTGGTGAAGGAGCGGGATACATTGTTATTGAATCGGCTGAATCACTTAAGAAAACAAAAAAGACACCGATTGCTATTCTTTCAGGGTGGAGCAACGCATCAGATGCATTTCATCAAACTGCCTCATCACCGGATGGGGAAGGAGCCGTTCTATCGATGAAACAGGCATTAAAAGTGGCTAATTTACAACCGGAAGCAATTGATTACATCAATGCACACGGTACAGCAACACCCAATAATGATCTCTCAGAATCAAAGGCAATCATTACAATTTTTAAAGATCGTATACCACCCTTCAGTTCAACGAAAGCATATACGGGCCATACATTGGCAGCATCAGGAGGAATTGAAGCCGTAATAGCGATACTTGCAATCCAGCATAAAATGGTTTTCCCGAACCTAAATCACACACAAGTGATCGAGGAAACGAAGTTACAACCGGTAAAACATGCTGAAAAAGTGGAGCGAGTAAAGCATGTTTTGTCTAATTCTTTTGGTTTTGGAGGAAACAATTCAACAATTATTTTAAGCGCTATTGAATCATGATCTACATTCAAACATTACAGTCGATCACGCATCAGGATTCATTTCAGCAAGTGAATGTTTGGAATACCCTGCGTCCGTTGGAACAGGAAAGTACTGTCGTTTCTCCTGATTATAAGAATTATATTTCTCCGGCCTCTTTGAGAAGATTGAGCCCTGTTTTGCGCATGGCTTTGACGGCAGCAAAAGAATGTCAAGCTGCAATAAATGAAGAGATCGACTCAATTTCTGTAGGAACGGCTCTAGGTTGTTTGGTTGATACGGAGAAATTCCTTGTCACATTCCATACATCAACAAGTGATACGCTATCACCAACAGCATTTATTCAGTCAACACACAATACGATAGCCGGTCAGATCTCATTGGAATTGAAAAACCATTCCTACAATATGACACATACGCAAAACAATTTGTCGTTTGAAGTGGCGTTGGTAGATGCTATTATGTGTTGCAAGGAAGGGAGATCACACGTCCTTTTGGGAGCAGCTGATGAAGCAATTGATTTCCTTAAACTGTTGCAACCTGCAGTTATCCATTCAGATTTGCCCTTGACATCCGGTGCAACATTTATGATCGTTGGCCCGCAGAAAAATAGATTTGGGATAGGTTTTCTGGATTGTTCAGTAGATTTTAATTCTACAAACATCGCTCAATCGGTAAAGCATTTTCTTGATAAAAACGGATTAAAGGCGGGAGATATCGACCAAACACTCGTTTCGAGTCAGGAATTGGTAGAGGATTTTCCTGGTTCGATCAATTATTTGAACTATTCCGGGTTGTATTTTTCAGCATCAGCGTTTGCAGTACACATGGGTCATGACTGGTTGAAAAAAGAGCAAAAAAAATACGTTTTGATCATCAATGAACAAATAAAAGGTAAACTTGGGTTGATCCTTTTGAAACGCGATGAAACATACAATTAACATCCTTTTTCTCATTATCGGAGTTGGATCGATCCTTTTGTTTGGGAGAGATTCCGTTCATTTTAATACCCTATTGATCGGCGTTGTAAGTGCCTTTTTCATTGTATTAAGTATTGGAGTGTTGTGGCTTCGAGCAAATTATTTCCTGACCTCGATAAACAATGTTCAATCACCAACCGTTCTTTTGACCTTCGACGATGGACCAGATCCGTTAACAACACCTCGTATTTTAGAAACATTAAATGCACATGGAGTTAAGGCCTTATTTTTTGTTGTTGGTACAAAGGCTGAAAAGCATCCGGAAATTATCCAGCAGATCATTGATGATGGACATTTGATCGGTAATCACACCTATTCACATCCGAATTTGTTTGCTCTTATGTCGGCGAAAAAAGTGCGGGAAGAAATCCGTAAGGGAAATGAGATTATTCAACACCTGACCGGAAAAGACACGACGTTCTTTCGCCCGCCTATTGGGTATACCAATCCAATTATTGCGAGAATAATAAAAGCATTGGGTTTAACGGTTGTCGGTTGGAACAAACGGTCGTATGATACCGTTTTGAAGGATGCTGAGAAATTGAAAAAACGAACGTTAAACTTAACGACTCCTGGAAGTATCGTTTTATTGCATGACAATTTACCCCAAACAGAAAAAATGCTTCCTGCTTATATTTTGAAAGCTATCGATAATGGAATTATCTTTGCAAACGAAGCTTGCATCAATTCGCTTTTAAGATGAAAACAATACTTAGTGGACTTCTTTTTATAGTGATTACGACCATCAGTTATGGTCAGGATTATAAAAAGATCGCGAATCCGGCATCTTGCAAAAAGTCAATTCAGGAACACCATAAATCAACCAAAAGTCTTTCCGCTGATTTCAGTGAAAAGATCTATTCAGCTATGTTTGATGCGCCCCAAAAGGGAAGTGGTAAGATGTATTATAAAAATGCGCAGAAGATCCGTTGGGAGCATATCGAACCTAAAAAACAGGTAATCTTGATAAACGGAAAGTCCGTCCGGATGAGTGAAGATGGAAAAGAAGTTTCAAATGCTACTTCTAAAACGGTTGTTAAGAAGATCCAGAATATGATGCTGCAAATGTTGTCAGGAGACTTTCTAAATGAGAAGGATTTCAGTATTGCCTATTATGAAAATACCAGCAATTACAAATTGACATTAACACCGAAAAGTGATCGAATGGCACGATATATAGCCCGCGTTGACTTAGTTTTTGATAAAAAGGCCTTGGTGTTAAAAGAAATGAGTATGATTGAAGATGAGAATGAAAAGATTGTGTACACCTTCACAAATGTTCAGTTGAACGGATCCATTAATGAAACGAAATTTACAAAATTCTAATGCTACAAAAAGATAAATTCTACACGATCAGTTCACTGAATGAAGAAAACGGGACAATTCAGGCAGCAATTTCGATCGATCCAAAACACGAGATCTTCGTTGGACATTTTCCTGGAAATCCGGTAACGCCTGGAGTGGTTCAGATGGAGATCATAAAGGAATTGCTAAGTACGCATTTGGAGCGACCATTGCACTTGAAGAATATGAACAACTGTAAGTTTTTGGCGATATTGAATCCCAATGAAACACCGGATGTTATGGTGAAGTTGACGCTTCTGCCAAATGAAGCTGATACAGTTAAAATTTCAGGTGTGATCTCCTCAGAATCAAATACCTTTTTAAAGATTCAAGCAGAGTATTGTTAATCAGCTTTCGGTTCCTTTCTTAGTAATTTCAGGAGCACAAAACTGAATGCAAAAACGACGAAAAATGCTACTAGTGCAAGAAAGATCGCGCCAATAAGATATTGCTGGAGGTTATCCGAAATAGAGCTGGTCGTTAATTCAAGGATCTTTTCTGGCTTGATCGCTCCATCAACAAATTGCTGACCCAGTAAAAAGCTGGAATAAATTATAAATGGGATCATTGGTGGCACCGATATGTTTGCAGCAGCAATAAAAAGAACTTTGTTCATTCGGAAAAGTACTGCCAACGGTATACCAATCAATAATTGAAATCCCCAGATGGGAATAATTCCCATGAATACACCAAACCCTAGTGATAAGGCCTTGCTAAAATTGCTTTCTTCAGGTTTTATTGCTTCATGTTTGATCAGATCAAAGGTTTTTACTGAAAACAATTTTTTTGGATAATAATAGAGAAGGGCGAATAGTACCAATACACTGTTAAGTACACTGATCCTAAAAAAATCTCGACCAGGTCTGAAATGTGAAACGCGCTCTTCCGGATCATATTTCACTTGGACTTGTACTGGTTTGAACGGAACATTCTTCCATGCTAAACGCACGATGATCTCAATTTCCAATTCGAACTTTTTAGTAAAAAGCCGCATTCTTTTTAGTGGTTTCAACGGATACAAGCGAAAACCGGTTTGCGTATCCGGTAAGGTGATCCATGTTTCTATTTTGAACCAGAAATTAGAGAATTTATTACCGAAAGAGCTTTTTTGAGGAACCCCTTCTTGTTGCATGTTGCGTGAACCCATTAAGACCGTTCCGGGATTCTCTGCAGCAGTTTTAATCATTATGGGAAGATCACTTGGAAAGTGTTGACCATCAGAATCAATTGTAATAGCATTGTCGAAGCCCAGTTCAATTGCTTTTCTAATTCCTTTGCGCAAGGCATAACCCTTCCCCTGATTTGGGTTATTTGCCAGAAGATGGACCGTATCACGGTATTTTTCCAGAATTTGAGCAGTAGTGTCTGTTGCTCCGTCGTTCACAACGATCACGCGTTCACCCGGAACAAATGTCAATACACCCTCTAGCACTCTGGCCAGTGTTTTTTCATTGTTGTAAGTAGGTATAATTACGCAGCCGTTGATTTCCGATATAGTCAAAGCACAAAATCTGAATGTTGTACAAATTTAACGATTCAAAACGAATTTTAAAATGGATGATTGAGCCGTTCCTTTCACAATAGCACTCAAAAATTGGATAAAAAACATAATTTTGTAAATTATTGGAAAAAGTCAGAAAAGAGAAATGATTCAATTTTTGTTCATACTGATCCTTGGGGCAAGCACATTTTCGAAAGCAGAATACTTTACAGTAATCTCAGGAAGTGATGTCAATGTCATGACTAATATGATGGATAAAATTGAAAAAGTCAATGAAAGCACAGATAAATCGGCTTATTTGGGTGCTCTGAAAATGAAAAAGGCTCAGTATTTAAAGACGCCGAAAGACAAATTAGATCTATTCAAAGAAGGTAAGGATTTATTGGAAAAAACGATTTTAAAGAATGGCAAGAATGCAGAATACCGTTTTTTGCGCTTGATGATCCAGGAAAATGCTCCAAAAATGTTGAAATACAATACGAAGGTAGAGGAGGATGCAAAATTCATTTCATCCAATTATGCATCGTTATCTGCTGATGTCAAGAGCGCAGTGTTGAAGTACTCAAAAACGTCAACTCATTTAAAAATCTAATTCTCGCGCCTACCTATAAATGAAAATACTTGCCATTTACTACACTCAATCTGGACAATTAGCGGAAATTGTAAAGAACTTTGTGTCTCCGATCCAGGATGCTGAAATCGAGTTCATTCAATTTAAACCGAAGAATGATTTTCCTTTTCCGTGGACGGATGAAGTTTTTTATAACACAATGCCGGAATGCGTTCAAGAAATACCGGTAGAATTAGAGGAAATAACTTTTAAGCACCAAAAGTACGACCTGATCATTTTTGGTTATCAACCTTGGTTTTTATCTCCTTCAGTCCCTGCAACATCCCTGCTTAAAAGTGAAGAATTTAAAAGAATCGTGAAAGACACACCTGTTATCACGGTCATTGGTTCCCGAAATATGTGGTTAAATTCTCAGGAAAGCGTAAAAAAAATGCTTTTGGAGGCAGGTGGGAAATTGGTTGGCAATGTACCTCTTATCGATAGGACAACGAACCTCGTGAGTGCTGTAACAATCGTGCATTGGATGCTTACTGGTAATAAAACCCGGAAATATGGCTTTTTACCTTTGCCGGGCGTCAGCGACGAGGACATAAAAGGTGTAGCTAAAATTGGTGCTATTCTGAATAATAGTTTAAAACAGAATAAACTGGATGAGTTCCAGAAAGAAGTTGTAAAAGCAGGTGCTGTGAACATTAATCCCAATATTTTGTTCATTGAGGAACGTGCAAAAAAGATATTTGTGATGTGGGCAGCCCTGATCAAGAAAAAGGAACAAAAAAATGGATCGAGGTCATTTTGGGTAAAGTTTTTCAAAGTTTATCTTCTCTTTGCACTTTTTGGAGTTTCTCCGATTTTACTAACAGTTTACAATTTATTGGTGCGTCCCTTTACAGGTGCGTCCCTAAAGAAGAAAAAAGAGTATTTTTATAGGACAGAATTGAAGAATAAATGAGTTTGTCTGAAGTATATATAACAAGAACATCATCCTTCTATCCCAATGATCCCATTTCGAATGACGAAATGGAGGATTTTCTTGGGGTTATCAATGAGCAGGCTTCAAAATCACGTAGAATTGTTTTGCGTAATAATGGTATAAAAAGTCGCCATTATGCCATTCGTAAAGATGGTACTGCAACGCATACAAATGCTGAAATGGTTTCTTTGGCGATCCGAAAAATGTTTGATAAGGATATTAATGAGTTGAAAGAAGTACAACTTTTGAGTTGCGGAACATCCAGTCCGGATCAAATGATGCCTTCTCATGCTGTAATGGTGCATGGGTGGTTGCCTGAGACCAACAACATCGAAGTTGTATCCCCTTCAGGTGTATGTTGTTCGGGAATGCATGCGTTTAAATATGCATACATGTCTGTGAAATTAGGAGAAGTGAACAAAGCGATCTCCTCAGGTTCTGAGCGTTTATCACGTCTTTTGAGATCAGATCAATTTGAGTTAGAAGTACAAAAGATGGGGCAGCTGGAAGCAAACCCTTACTTGGCATTTGAGAAAGACTTTTTGCGATGGATGCTTTCAGATGGCGCTGCTACATTTTTGATCGAGAATAAGAAAAATGAAGATGGACCTTCGCTGCGCGTTGATTGGATCGAATCTTTTTCCTTTGCGAACGAAGCAGAAACATGTATGTACATGGCGGCGGACAAGCTTGAAGATGGGACATTGAAAAGTTATATGGATTTTTCTCCTCAGGAAATACAGGAGAAATCTATTCTGAGCATCAAACAAGACGTCAAATTATTAGGAGAGAACATCATCAAATTGGGTTTCAAAAAGTTGAAATTTGTGTTCGATGACAAAGGGATCGATCCGAATAGTATTGCATATTTTTTACCGCATATGTCAAGCCATTTCTTCGAAGACAAGATCTACGATGCATTGGTAGAATACAATATTGAAATTCCAAAAGACAAATGGTACACCAACCTTTCTACGAAAGGAAATGTTGGAGCCGGATCTATTTATCTTATGTTGGATGAATTGTTCAATAGCGGGAATTTGAAAGCGGGAGACAAAGTGCTTTTGGCTGTTCCTGAAAGTTCACGCTTCTCATATGTTTTTAGTTTATTGACAGTTTGTTAAGGTGAAAAAGAACGAATTACCTCAGGATAAAAGTGCATTGGAAAACTTCACCCGTGAAGTATGCTATGTAAAGAACGATGAGGGAAAATATGAAACGGATCTCAGCACTGGTTGGGAAACGAAAAAAGTAGCCCTCGACAGAGCTTGGGAAGATATTGAACAAAGGGTAGAAGAGGCACAAAAGAAAGTCAATTCTGGGCAAGCAAGTCCCGTGCTTTATTTCATGGAGCTTAAATTGATGGACTTAAATGTTTTGGCAGGATATAGCGGTTTTTGGAAATGGCAGATCAAGCGTCATATGAAACCGTCGGTATTTAAAAATCTATCCAATAAAAAATTACAGAAGTATGCAGAAGCTTTTGATATTTCTGTTGACGAGTTAAAAAACTTCAAAAACGCGTGAGCAATTTTATACACAATCAATCAGCGCACTGTGAAAATGGTGTAACTGTAAGCTTATTGAAATACCATGGTGTTGATTTCATGACCGAACCTCTGGCTTTCGGACTTGGGTCTGGTTTGTTTTATATTCAAATTCCGTTTTTGAAAGTGAACAATGCTCCTGCGATATCCTTTCGTACAATGCCTGGTGCGATCTTCAGCAGAACATGTAAATCGTTAGGTGTTAAGGTTGAGCGTAAAAAATTCAGATCAAAAGAGGCTGCACAACTATTTTTAGATCAAAAGGTTGAGGCAGGAGTTCCTGTTGGTTGTCAGGTTGGTGTTTTTCACTTGCCATACTTTCCTAAAGAATACCGTTTTCACTTCAATGCGCACAATTTGATCGTATTTGGGGAAGAAGATGGCCGCTACTTGATCAGCGACCCTGTGATGGAAGACACAACGACATTGTCTCGAGATGAATTAGAAAAAGTGCGCTTCGCTAAAGGAGCTTTAGCGCCAAAAGGACATATTTATTTTCCACAATCGGTTCAAGAAATTAAAAAAGAGACCCTTCAAGAGGGAATAATCAAAGGAATCAAGCGGAATTGTCGCGATATGCTTTATATCCCCGGTGGAGTTGCCGGCGTAAAAGGAATAAACCATACAGCTAAAAAGATCAGAACCTGGAGAGACAAACTAGGCGAACGTCAGGCAGCTTTGTATTTGGGTCAGATCGTTCGAATGCAGGAAGAAATTGGTACCGGAGGAGGCGGATTTCGATTCATTTACGCCGCATTCTTAGAAGAAGCCAGTGAAATAATGGCCAATGACCAATTGTTGAAAGTGTCTGAAAAGATAACCAAAGCCGGAGATTTATGGAGGGATAGTGCCTTGCAAATGTCAGGTATTTACAAAGGAAGATTGAACTCACAGAAGGATTATGACGATTGTGCGGATCTTTTGAATGAGATTAGTCGAGTTGAAAAAGACGCCTTTCTCGAGCTCTCAAAAATAAAATTTAAAGGATAATGACAGCTTCGATTATCAAAATCAAAAGCTTAGTAAAACAGTTCAATAAGGCAGAACATCCAAGCCTTGATGGAATTGATCTTGATATTTTTGAAGGAGAGAAATTTGGCTTTTTCGGTCCAAATGGTGCCGGTAAGACTACCATTATTTCTATTTTATGCAACATTATTCATCCCAGCTCCGGAAGCGTAAATTATTTCCTTGATGATAAAGAATTGTCAGTCAAGGAAATCCTGCCTCACATTGGTTTCGTTCCACAGGACTTTGCTTTTTATCCTGAATTGACCCCCGTGCAGAACTTGAGGTATTTCGGATCTTTGTATGAAGTCCCAAAAAAAGAATTGGATGTCAAAATCGATTCGCTTCTGAGCATTTTGGGCTTGAGTCACGTTCGAAACAAAAAAATAAACACCTTTTCAGGAGGTATGAAGCGTAGAATTAATCTGGCTATCGGATTAATTAATGAACCCAAAATACTGTTTCTTGATGAACCGACTGTGGGTGTTGATGTTCAGAGCAAATTGGTCATCATAACACTCCTTGAAGAACTGAATAAAAAGGGAACAACAATAATTTACACGTCACATCATCTAAAAGAGGCTGAGGATTTTTGTGACCGAATTGCTTTGTTGGACAATGGAAAGATTATCGCGTTCGATACCTTACAAAATTTAAGATCTCAAAATGAAGTCACCAACTTAGAAGATCTTCTGATTAAATTAACCGGAAAAACACTGCGCGACTAATGAGAAAATTAGGAGCATCCATTATCAAAGAAACATTGATTTTACTTCACGACAAGGTGGGGTTGATTCTGATGTTTTTAATGCCCGTACTCTTAGTTTTTATCATAACTATAGTTCAGAATAGTGCCTTTCAGCTTGTAAGCGAAAACCGGTTGGACATCTTAATCGTCAATAAAGACAAGGGTGAGCTGGGTGATTCATTGACTGCTTTATTGAATCGATCTGGTAATTTTTCAGTTGAAATCGATAATTCACTTGAATTTAATGCGCTCCGCCACCAAACGATTGATCGAAAAAAATTGATGGGCGTGTATATCCCGGTAGATTTCACTGAGCTGATGAACGCTAAATCGAGCCGCGTATCCAACTTGATTTTGACTGAATTTGGCGCAAGTGATAAAAAAGCGGAAGAAAAAAAGTCGAGCACTTCCGGACAAATATCCGTTTTCTATGACCCTGTATTGCAGGAGAATTTTCGCATATCCATGACCGAAGGACTCAACACTGTTCTAACAGGCCTAGAAAGCGAAAACATGCTGCGTCAATTATTTGCTGACATGGGATACGACGAAATTCCAACAAAAATTCAGAAAGAATTAAAAAGCACAAAAAAAGGAATCGTATCCATGTCTGCTTCTTCTGGTGAGACGGCACAGATTCCCAATTCTACACAGCACAATGTTCCGGCATGGTCCCTATTTGCAATGTTTTTCATGGTTATATCATTGGGGGGGAATTTGGTAAAGGAGCGCTTGTCCGGTAGTTTTGTTCGCTTGCAAACTATTCCTTCAGCTTTTCTTCTCGTTATTGCCAGCAAAATCTTCGTTTATCTTTTAGTGTCGCTTGCACAATTGACCTTTTTGTTTTGCTTAGGGATTTTTGTTTTTCCATACATTGGATTACCTCAGCTTAATTTACCTTCGAATTTATTAGCCGTAATCGTCATTTCCCTTCTTTCTGCCTTTGCTGCGATTAGTTACGCATTGTTAGTTGGAACGTATGCAAAAACACAAGAGCAAGCTAATGGATTTGGTGCCATTTCTATCATCATTTTTGCTGCGATCGGTGGAATTTGGGTCCCTTCATTTATTATGCCTGAATACCTCCAATCAATTGGTAAGGTTTCCCCTTTGCATTGGTGTATTGAGGGATTCTATATCTTGTTTTTAAAGAACGGAGCCTGGAATCAACTTTCAGGAACAATAATTTACTTAATATTGTTTAGTTTTTGTTGTCAGTTACTGACGATTTTCAAATTGCGAAGGCAGAATTATATATAACAGAATTATGAATAACGATACTTTAAAAGCTGAGTTCAAAGAACATTTAATTAAATACCTTAATCTTCTGGACACAAAGCCGGAAGACATTAAAGACGATGAACCTTTATTTGGTGGTGATTTAGGTTTAGATTCAATCGATTCAGTGGAGTTAATTGTATTATTGGATCGTGAATACGGTATAAAAATTAAGAACCCGACTGAAGGTCGCCAAATTTTGGTTGATGTGAACACGATCGTTAATTATATTGTCGCCAATCGCACAAAATAAAACAAAATGGGCAAGGTATTTATCACTGGTATTGGTACAATATCTTCCTTAGGTTTAAATGTTCGGGAGAATTTAACTTCACTTCGTGAGGGTAGAACAGGAATAGGAAGGGCACGACATTTTTACTCAAAATATACGGATAGCCTATCTTTTGCTGAAATCAATTTAAGTGATACTCAGTTAAGGACGGTTTGTGGTGAACTGGAAGATAAAGAGCTAACGCGTACTACGCTCATCGCCATAAGTGCTTTTTCTGAAGCCATTGCTGATGCACAATTAGCAGAAGAAGATCTGACTTCCTTTTCGACAGCGTTCATATCGTCCAGTACGGTTGGAGGTATGTGCTACACCGATCATCTTTATGCAGATGCGAACATGAAGGGAAATCCTTCGGATTATGTAAGATCGTATGAAGGATCTGACCACACCCGTAGAATTGTTCAAAAATTCGGATTGAAGGGTTTTACCGACACTATTAATACAGCTTGTTCCTCCTCAGCCAATGCCATACTGCTCGGTGCCAAACTAATCAAATCAGGGAGGGCCAATCGGGTCATTGTAGGTGGAGCAGATTGTTTAGCCAAATACACCGTCAATGGATTTAATTCTTTAATGATTCTAAGTGAAAATCCATGTAAACCGTTCGATGCACAGCGAGATGGTTTGACACTTGGAGAAGCTGCTGCCTACCTTGTGTTGGAATCTGAAGACGTCGGACTCAACAAGAAAAAATATGCTGAAGTGAGCGGATACGGTAATTCAAATGACGCCTTCCACCCTTCTGCTACATCTGATCAGGCTATTGGTCCGGTTACCGCCATGCGAAAAGCCTTAGAAACAGCCCGTTTAAGTTCAGAACAAATAGATTACATCAATGCGCATGGCACCGGAACGCCAAATAATGACAGTACAGAATCGTTTGCATTTTCACAAGTTTTTAAACCTGTACCTCCGTTCAATTCAACCAAATCATATACTGGTCACACCTTAGCTGCTTCAGGAGCAATTGAATCCATTTTTTCTATTTTTAGTCTGGTTTATGGTGAATTGTATCCAAGTCTTAACTGTCAAAATCCAATGACGGAATTCGACTTTCGACCAATAGATCAGTTCAAAACCAAACAGGAAATTCATCATGTTATGTCAAATTCATTTGGTTTTGGGGGCAATTGTACCTCTATAATTCTTTCAAAATGTTCATAAAGGATCTGTACGCCATATCACCACAATCTACCCACGACCTTGAATTTGAGGGTGGCGCATGGCAGGAACAATTTGCAAAGTACTATGCGGCAATCGAACCAAGTTATCAAAATTTAATCCCCGCCAATCTACTTCGTCGTATGGGTAAAGCAGTGAGAATGGGTATCGGATCTGGATTGCCATTACTTCAAAGAAATGAAGAAACGGACGGAATTATTATCGGTTCAGCCAATGGAGGAATGGAGGACTGCATCCAATTTTTGAATCAGATTGTAGATTATGATGAAGGGACTTTGACTCCGACTAATTTTGTTAATAGTACACCCAATTCATTGGCCGGACAATTGGCAATTATGACAAAAAATAAGGGCTATAACATGACACATGTTAATGGTTCTCTATCATTTGAGAATGCCTTACTTGATGGTATGTTGTTCTTTGAAGACCAACATCAATCGGCGTCCTTGTTAATTGGTGCTGTAGAAGAGGTCTCGGTGTACAACTACAACATTGATTTGTTAGCTGGTCGATTTAAAAGTGAAATCACACCCAATTCCAAATTGATTTCAACACAAACGAATGGCTCAATCTGTGGGGAAGGTTCAACGATGTTTATTGTTTCAAATGATCCTCAGAAGGCTATAGCAAGAGTGGTAGACATTGCACAGATAACGAATTCTTCGTTTGATGATCTACACGCCATAACCACACAACTATTAGAAAAAAATGGTCTTCTTCCTGAAATGATTGACTTGTTAATTCTAGGAAGAAATGGAGATGTGAGAACTGACCATTGGTACGACCAGTTTTCAAATAAGTTTACAGATACAACTTCTATTTGTTATAAACACATGTGTGGCGAATATCGCACTTCATCGGCTTTTGCGTGTTACCTGGCAAGTCAACTGTTTTTAGGTAATTTTCAAAATTACACGCATGTGATCGGCGAAATCCCTTCAACCTTCAATTACGTATTGATCTACAATCATTTTGATGGAGAAAGACATGGTCTAATATTGCTTAAAACAATTTGATTTAAGTTTTTTTAACCCATACAACCAGAAAAACCGGCTCAAAATGCATATATCGAACGATTTTGGAGAGTCTTAAAGTATGAACAAATTTATTTAAATCCCGCCAATGGAGGAATTGAACTCTATGAAGGAGTTAGAAAATATATTGGATTTCACAACACTCAAAGTCGGCATACAAGCATAAACAATAACACCCCAGAAAAATATTTTAATCCAAGTAATCTGATTATTAAAAATAAACCTTAATTTGAATTATCCCTGTCCTAAATAAGGTGGGAATTATATTATCCAAATCCATCGAATGAGGCATTCACACTTGTTATGGATAAGGAAACAGGTGAAGGTTCATATAGCCTTTACGATCAACAAGGAAGGTGTAAATCGTCAGCATAAAGTGTGTAATGCTACCAAACTTTAGGACAGAAATTTAAGTATAAATAATGTTTAAATTACCTGTCATGAAAAACACCAGAAGGAAGTTTACAGCCAAGTTCAAGGCGAAAGTTGCCATAGAAGCAATCCAA
>Ga0315902_10000277_pt1 | contig 88563 bp, 71 predicted proteins | sample LakEriMetagenome_9_FD_203523 | JGI IMG/M metagenome (GOLD analysis project Ga0315902, IMG submission 203523) | Freshwater fungal communities from buoy surface, Lake Erie, Ohio, United States - Buoy 12 MA117 | ecosystem: Environmental > Aquatic > Freshwater > Lake > Lake biofilm | place: USA... | reverse complement strand
GATTTCAGAAAATTTGATTCTGTTTATATTGGTTTTCGATACAATGCTGCCACAAGTTCAACTTCTTCACAGCCGACATGGACAATTCAAAGCTTTAATGTTAATAATCTTTCATTGCCTGATAGTACTGTGTATAACATTAGAACAATCAGTATGCTAGGGTGGCAGACAATCGATGTATCCAATTCTGTCAACACTTGGCAAGTTTCTTCTTCTCAGCTAAGAATAACTGGGGGATCTGCAAATGCTTTGGCAAATGAAGATTGGGTTGTAGCAAAAGTGAGGTTAAGTGAAGTGACCCCGGATTTTGGACTGCCTGTTAAAAATATTGTAGAAAGAGTCAATTCCTATTTTTATAGTTTTTCAAGAGCCGGATCATACAAGGTGACATTTCTTGCTAGTGCAAATCGAAGTAATTTAAATAAGTCTGTAATTCAACAGTTTGACATTACGATCAAATAATCTCAAGCTAATGTTATTGTATCAATCTCTTATTTTTGGGTCAAAACGGGGTTATAAAATTCGTGCCAATATCCTGGTGCCAAAAGATTCTAAATTATTTCACTTTAACCAGCTGCCCTAAAAATTGAATCTTCTGTTACAATAATCAATAGACAAAATGATGAAGATATTTATAGCCACTCTTTTAATCCACTTCATTTTATTATTCGCTGCATATGGCCAGAAACCATATTGGAATACAAGTGCCTCATTAAATGCTTATCGACTTCCACCTGATCCTCAAAACCGCCCCAATCAATATGTTGATTTGGATGGAGATGGCGACGCTGATTTATTGAAAACATTCACTCAAAATAATATTCCTGTGTGTTGGATTGATGATGATGATGATATGAAATGGCTCGATATACAGGGTGATATGGATAGTGACTGCCTGTTGATAGATCGGAACAAAGATGGATCTTACGCTGGCCCCGAGGATTTGGTAATTGATTGGAACGACACAAATTATGATGGTAAAGCAGACATGCAAGTTATTGCTGATTATGTAGCCGTTGGAGAGAAAGTTCCTTGGGGGCCGGGGCATTATATGTGGATGCTTGACCTTGATAAAGACAACATTTTTAACTATATAGATTGGAACACCTTTACGCTTAAATGTTGGTCGCATCAGGGACAGGCTGATTTTTTTGAAGATTACCATGGTAAAAGCCTGTTTATGAAAGCGCATGCTGCTCCCAATGCTATAAAAGATCTGCGATTGAATTGGGAGAATCCGTTCTTATTTTATGATGAAGATCATGATGGGCTAACAGAAATGGCTATTCGATTATGCGATAATCCACCTATCGCTAAAGATCGTAAGCTGCCAAATAATATCGAGAATATGAAGTTTACAGGAAAAATCGATTGGTGTTCGCTCACATTTGATTTAGATAATGATAATGGAACTCAAAATGAATTTGACTTTGATATGACATTGAGCTTTCGAGGTGAAGGATTTGACTACATGGATCAAATCCATCAGTTTGAAAACATGAGGGGACTTAAGGATGCTGATTTTTTGTTCAAGGATCCAAGAATTCGTCAACTTGATAATTTGATATACCCAGATCATGAATCTGCATGGAATCTTGTATTTAATCGAGGGGAATGGGGTAAGGTATATTTTTCGTTCGATGAGGACGATGATTGTAATCGCTGGGAGCGCGTTGAATTATACGAACCTAAAGATTTATTTAGAAGTGGAAAACGTAATGGTGGTATCGATGACAATCCTCAATCTGATGAGGTCGGCGATCGTGGCGAATGGGATTTGGATAATTCAGGTAAAGGCAATTTGTATGTTGGCAAATTCGATGGACGAATCCATTTGTATGGCGCTGAATGGGGTGCTTGGCGTATAGATCAGAATGCTCAGTATTTTCAAGGTATGGGTGGACTTTACGATGGTTATGGTCCGGGAAGACTCCATTCAGATGCTAAAAAATATCCAACAGTAAAGTATACTGATATTGATAAAAATGGGTTTATTGATGAGATAGCTTACGACATAGATGGTGACACGATTTTTGAACACACTGTTTCACTTTTAAATCTGGGATTAGATGATCGTTGCGAAGTAATCAAGATACAAGATTTAGGCTTTAAAGGTTTAGCATCGTTAAATAAAAAGGTGGCAGAAAATCTTTGGAACAATGCTTTGAGAGCATGTAATGTTGCCGAAAAAGCGGGACTAAACATGAGCTGGTATAATTTATTGCGCAATCCAAAAAGTATTCAACAAAAATACAGCAATGGATACTGGCTTCAATTTTATATATACATGGACTTGATGGATCTGGGAGTTCGTCGGAATGATACAGGATTTCTACAGCAATTAGATAGAGCCTACTATAGTGGAAGCTGGAATATGAAAAATTAATCAATAACACATTAATAAAAGGTTAATGCGTCAGATAGCACTTATCACTATTGGTTTATTATTCTTCTTAAATTCTTATGCACAAAAAGCAATCGTATTAACTGTCAAAAATCCGACAACAGAAAACTTCAACGATATTGTAGTTGGAATTACGGATCAAGAGAAATTGGCTCAAATCAATAAGATGGGATCTGCTTTTCAAGTTAAAGTTGGAAACGAATCGGTTCCATTTCAATTCATAAACCACCAACAGAACAAGCAGTTATTGGTTCAAATAGATTTGAAAGCATACGAAACTCTACAACTTCGTATAAGCAAAATTGATAAAATTATCCCTCAGAAAAAATTAACTCAGGCAGTTTTGTCAGTAAAAAAAGGCGGAGAGTGGATATGGAATGAAAACGGATACAGTGGGCACCCGCAGTATGAATATTCAGGTGGCGAATGGACTGATGTTGTAGAATACCATGTTCCATCGAAGCACACGGATCATTCGTGGGATATTCGCTTTGAAGGACCAGGGTGGGAGTCAGATAAGGTAGGTTACCGACTATACTTGGATTGGCGTAATGCAAATGACATCTTTGGAAAGAAAACCAATGAATTGGTGCTTCAGCATGTGGGGCTGGATGGATTTATGTCGTATCATAAATTATGCGATTGGGGATCCGATATTTTAGGGGTCGGAAAATCTCTGGGTATTGGTAGTATTGGACATTGGAATGATACAATTGCAGAAAGAGTTTCAGTAACTGATAGTATCAATAGTAAAATAATTTATAGTGGCGATTTAGAGTCAAAATTGAAAAATGAGTATAATGGTTGGAAGAACAGTTATGGAAAGTACACACTAACTTCAGCGTTTTCCATTCGTGCAGGAAGCTATTTGACTAGGTGTGATGTTTCAATAAGCGGTAAAATTGACAACCTGTGTACTGGCCTTGTTGCCGTCAAGGATACTGAGCTTATGAAGGGAGAAATGGGAGATTGGTGTTATTTGGCAACATTTGGTCTTCAGTCAGGACTAAATGATCATTTGGGAATGAGTGTATTTTTCCGCAAAAGCGATCTCTTGAAAATCACAAAAGATCTCTATAGTAATGTGGTGGTATTACAACCCAAAAATAATAATCTAACCTACTATTTTGGCGCAGTTTGGGAGCTGTCTTCACTACATGTACAAAGCAAGATTGATTTTGAACGTTATTTAAATTCGGAATTGCAACTGTTGAATTCAAATTTATTAAATGGTCAGTCTGCTGCAAATGATTAAACTTTTAAAAATTATGATGTATTAATTATGTACAAATTATTTTGGTTTGTTTTTTTGATTGGGATAACTATCAATGTTTATAGTCAAAGCAGTACAGCTGATGTCAGACTTACGCCAGTTGGAATGGGCGATGCATTGATTGAATCATTTTACGACAATCAATTATGTGATATCAAAAGATGGGAGATTAAAGGCAAAGGATTAGATCTGGATAAAAAGGATTTTAGATTTCGTTTCATTCCGACTAACGCAGAGGGAAATCCGGCGATATCAAGAGTTTTTAGCGGAGATGGCGTTATGTTATCGGGGTACAACAATATGGTTTTAAGTTTAGCAATAGAAAAAGGAACAACCGTATGCCTGAAAGGATTGACAGATGTAGGCGAATTCTATGAAAAAATTAAAGCTGTAAACTCCACACAAAGTCAATATGTATTGCCATTAAAGAATGCTAAATATCTGCGAAAAGTCGAGTTTTCTTTTGAGTCAAATGCATCAAAGGCAATAAGTGGAACTCTTGGCTGGTTTGGTTTAAGAGATAGTATACAACTCATTACAGAAAAGAGAAATTGGGAAATACTCAACAATCAACCCTTGGATATATATGTACGCAAAGATACAGAGTCTTGTGATGGACGTCCAGTACATTACTTATTGTTCGGCGAAAAAGAATATAATCAGATTGTTGAAACACTAAAAGCCAGAGGATTAAATAAACAAATGAATGCTCGGTCTGAATTGATATTGAAACCTTATCTCGGGACACGAATGTATGCCCGCGACTACCTTCAAGAAGTTAGTGTTATGAGCGTCAATTCAAATCCAATTTCATTGCAAAAAGTGTTACTCAATGCTACTTTTACCCAAGATAAAGTTTCGCTTCGTGAAGCTGCAATTACAGCTGTAAAATATGCTTTGATCCCTCATTGGGAAGTTGATTTTATTACCAAATATCCCGGAGGTATCTGGGAGCAAAAAGCCTTCGATGCGTCACGTATTGCATATGAATTGGCTTTAGCCTGTGATTTAGCGGGTTCTTTTTTGACTCAAGCTGGAGAAGCACTTATTTTGAGGCGCCTTGCCGAAGATGGAATAGGAAGTATAAATTACAATGTTTGGAAATGGCAGTATATCTTTAAAAACAATCAATTACCTGTCTTTTCTGCAGGAAGAATTGCGAGTTATGTATTGTTGGAAAAGTACAACGACTCGAATAAAAAATCACTCAATAATAATATAAATGCCAATTGGGGTCATTTAAAGCCTTATACAGACTTAGCTGCAGCAGAATTAAATGAGAGCCTTTCTCAAATTTTCTTCTCTGATGGTGGATTTAAAGAGGGCCCAGCCTATCTTTCCTACACACTTGATAATGTATTGCCTGCGCTCGTTTTGTATACAAGGGCAAGACCCGAAAAGTCAATTGACTCATTGTTACCTAATGAAATCAAAAAATTAGATGATTATTTAGAAGTACTTCGAAGCACTGCATTTATCCAAAAGGCACCAACCGATGAACTCATAATGACTGAAGACGGTCAATCGGGACCGGTGGTAACAATAAATTCATCTATATTAAGTGTGTTGGCTCGTATAAGACCTAACGGAGCCGCAGCTCATTTGTTGGCAGCACAAGCCGCAAAGAATCCTTCACTTGAAAACAAAATAGCTCCCTGGGCCCTACCCATGCCGGACGTAAAAAATATTGACCCGAATAATTTTCAAACATTGGTTACTCTGCCTGAAACCGGGTATGTTGCTTCAGCTCGTAAACAAGGCAATAAGTGGTCTAAGATTTTAGTAATCGGAGGTAATAAAGATGCGGTTGGTCATAATCATTATGACCGTGGTAGTTTTGTTCTGGAGTATGATGGAGAATCTTTTGCTGTTGATCCCGGTGGGCTTGTCTATGCTGATGCGGAATCAGGCAACATGAAGTTGGCTCATAATCATAATATGTTGGTCCCAACAGGAACACAGTCGGAAAATCCTACACCTAATATTGGAATTGCGAACGTATTGCCCAAGGCAGAAGGTGACAGTGTTACTTTTAAAGCCACTTTTTCTCCTGGTGCTTGTTGGCCCGAACATTATGCCTATTGGGATAGAACGATTACTTCACCCAATCCCAGGTATTTTGAAATCTCGGACAAATACTCATTAAAGCAAGGAAGCGGTGTGAACTTTATTTGGCATACTCCATTACCCGTATCGCTTGCTGGCAATGAGTTGAAAATTGAAGGGAAAAAATCACTGGCTATTATTGCTGTGCCAACTGGCTGTAAAGTTGAAATTATTCCTGCCCGCAAATTAGGCATGCGCAGTTTATCTACAATTGTGATTACGAGTGATAAAAAGAGTGGTGAGCTTTTGACAAAAGTGAACTTTAAAGATCTCAAGTAAGTCAATAAATATTTTAAAAGTATGATATCAACATTTGCGACTGCACAACTTACCGTCATTCTAATAATTTTATTTACGAGTTGGTTTTTTATTAAAAAAATATCTGAAGGAAACAGTATAAATGAATTGACCGAGTGGTCTAAAAAATAATTGCTATGAAAAGAAAACCAATGTTTTCAATGCTGATTTTATTTTGTGTTACTTTTTCATTTGTTTTTGATTGTCAAAGTCAAATAACTGCTACCAAACAAATTGAAAAGAAAAAGAAAATTTTACTACGATCATCCTGGCAATCAATCAATATTGGGGATATTGCACATACTCCTGGGGTGCTTGTCCTTCTTGGACGATATTTGCCTGAAGCAGAAGTTCGCTTGTGGGCTATGGATACGGACACCAGTGTTAAAAACATGCTCCAAAAAAGGTTTCCAACTCTTCAGATTATTGACAATCATGATACAGTTGCCATAAATGCAGCATTTGAGGAATGTGATTTCCTCTTGCATGGATCTGGGCCTTCATTGGTGGCGAGTAAGGATGTTGAAACCTGGATAAATAAGACAGGAAAGTCATTTGGAGTCTATGGAATTACGTTAGCCGAAGAGTTAATGGATGAAAGGATAATTCGCATTTTGAATCAATCAAAATTTGTTTTTTTTCGGGACACCGTTTCACTTGAAATGGCCAAAAAGAAGGGTATTAAGGCTCCAGTCATGGATTTTGCTCCAGATGGAGCATTCGCCTGTGATTTGAGAAATGAAAAGCAAGCATTGAAATTCATGTTAGAAAATGGGTTAAAAGAAGGAAAATTTCTTTGTGTGATACCGAAATACCGTAGAACCCCATACTGGCAGATTCCAACAACCAGTAGGAAATATGACGAAAGTATTGACAAGCGAAATCAATTGATGAAGGAACATGACCTTAAACCTTATCGGGATGCCATAATCGAAATTGTACGCAAAACCAATTTTAAAGTGCTTATTTGCCCTGAGGATGTAACACAGGTTTTATTGGGAAAAGAAATGCTGTATGATTTGTTGCCTGAAGATGTGAAAAGGAATGTGGTATGGCGAAATCGTTTCTGGTTAACAGACGAAGCATTGAGTGTATATGTTCGTTCTGCAGGTTTGTTTGGTTTGGAACAACACTCCCCAATCATGTGCATTGGTAATGGAATTCCTGCTTTGGTGGGAAGATTTAAAGAGCAGACCAGCAAGGGGTATATGTGGTACAACATAGGATTAGAAGATTGGTTTTTTGATAGTGACAATGAGGAACAGATGGATAGACTTATTCCAACTGTATTGTCTTTGATCAATGATCGAAAAGGGGCAAAAAAGAAGACCATGAAAGCCAAATCGTTTGTTGAGAAAAAGCAAAAGGAATCAATGAAAATACTTGAAGCCAGTTTGTCAAAAAACATACAATAAACAAGGAATGGCAGTCAGATGTACCTGATAGATATCAACCCTGATCAACTCTCATTGTAGACTATCTATTCAATCACCTCCACAATCGAATGAACCTCCAGTCTTGGCACAACAAAGGTGGATTTGCCATTGGCAAAGTTGAAAGGCAATTCTTTGCCTTCGGGTTGTAATTTGATTTTGGAAGGTTTTCCTTTGATCTTTACAGTAATGTCAGTCAAAGGTGGAACCTGGTCGTATGCAATGGCAGCTTTATTGGTGTGTTCTCCTGCAACATTGATCAGGTTGATGTACGTTTTGTCGTTCAATTTATTCAAGGTAACGTGCACCAAATGAGATCCGGATACCTCCAACATCAATGTAGGAGAAAGTTTTCCAATTGCCTCTCCAATAAAATCTCGAATGGCGGTTGATTTATACTCTGCATAGGTTGTTCCGGCATCAAAATAAATGGCAGCAATGGCTCCTTTTTCCACATTATTGATGGAGGAAGCAATGACATCACTTTTGTCAATAAAATCATTTGTGTTGTAAAAGTTGGATATGGTCTTGCCGCCCTGCCCCAATGCAACTTCAAGAATAGGTGAGCGAATGGATCCCAATCTGTTTGCGGCAGAAATGAAAGTAGTTTTTTCTTCTGATCTGTTTGCTTTCAGCAATCCCAGTTCCGTTGAAAAGAGTTTTGCCGTTTCTGAACCTATGATGAGCAATTTTCCTCCATCACGTACATAGCCTTTTAGTTCAAGCAATAAGGCAGGTTCAATGGATTTGCATTCCGGAATAACGATCAGCGGATACTGTTTCGTTTTACCCAGCAAATGATGTTCCATCAGAACTTCTGTAGGGAGTTGGTTATCCAGAAGTGTATAAAGCGTTGCCGGTAGTTTACCAAAAGCTCCGCTATAGGGCCTGGATGAAGTTCGCTGATAATCACTGGAGGGAAATAAAACAGCAACTTGTGGAATGGCTTTTGATTGATGGCAGTAGGCTTGTCTGTCACGACAAAATTTAGCCAGTTCTGAAAGAATGTTGCCCAACCATGGTTTTAACGACAGGTCTCGGTTTTGTTGAAAATAGAATTGAATTCCTCCACCCATTGCTATTATTTCTGCAGCTTCCTGTTGAAGTTGAATGACAGATTTCGTAGTCATGGGCATTTTGTCCCCATTCCAGGAAAATCCCCAGGCCATCAAATCCCATGGTTTTCCCTGCGGAGCCAACGCACGGGCCTCAAAAGCGGATCGGAAAACACCGTCTTGCGGTGTAACATCTCCTGATAAATAATCCACTTGGTTTTCTACTTTTTCAGGCATGAGTGAAGAGTATGCCCAGTTGCTGGTAATCTGAAACTGAGGATTGAACGCATGTATGGCATTTACGTATTTAGCCATATACTCACGAAATAAACTCCTTGTATATTCAAGGTATTCAGGGTAGTGAAGGTCTTCTCTTTTACGAGGCACATCATTTAAACCTGATTTTTGTTTCCATTTATTTATGGCTGCCTCACTATAATCGGTTTCAGTAGCCCAGCAGTCGCCATCAATCCAGGCACCATCAACATTGTATTTACTGCTGAGTTCCTTCAATTGGGGAATCAGGATACTATCGAGGTATGGACTGAAAAAAGACATTTTTTGATCGCTTCTTTCCCCCGTAGCTTTTATCATTGCCCAGTCCGGATGCTCTTTTGCTGCTTTTGCGTCCCATACTCCGGAATAGTGCATATATAAGCCAACCTTATTTTTTTCAGTTACTTCACGCCATAATTTCAAGGGATCTTTTATAAAACCCTTCACGGGATATCCAACTTTTGTAGGGTAACTGGAAATACCCGGATGCCCTTTACAGTCGATTTGAATAAAATCCGGGCGTACCTTTTTTAAAAATGTATCGATCATCTCATAGGTGAGGCTCCGCCCTGCATCCATTATATCCTCTTTCGCGTGCAAATCAAAATGGACACCAAAAAAACTTTCTTCCCGTTTTAATTTTCTTGGGTTCTGCGCAAAGGATTGTAAGCAAATCATTGCGTTGATAAATACAAAAGGCAGGATCAATTTATTCATAAAGCCTACTATTTTAGCTTTTAGTTAATTACTGTTAAAAATACGCAAACAATTAATTGTGAACGATATGCACTTGGTTTCGGAATCGTTTCCAATAGTTTTCAAATAAGAAAGAGAAGTGAAATATTTGGCAGTCTAGTAAATGTCTACTACCTTAATAGACCTAAATTTAACTCGCTTTTATGAAAAAACTATTTACAATGTTACTGGGGTTACTCTTCGCAGGAGTAACCATGTCACAAAGTACCCGCCAGGTAACCGGTAAAGTTATCGGCAACGACAATGCCCCAGTGGCCTCGGCTACAGTCCAGGTCAAAGGTGGAACACAGTCTGCCCTCACCGGGAATGATGGTGCTTTTTCTATCACAGTTCCTGCAGGACAAGTGGTGCTGACTGTCAGCTCCTCCGGATTCCTTTCCACAGAAGTTTCTGTTGGTGCAGGGCAGTCAACTGCGAACATAACCCTCAATGCCGACAACAAACAACTCAACGAGGTTGTGGTAACGGCAATGGGTCTTTCCAAAAACAAACGCACGTTGAGTTATGCAACTCAGCAAGTTGGCGTGAGTACCATCTCCAAGGCCCGTGAGCTCAATGTGGCCAACTCACTGATCGGCCGTGTTGCAGGTTTGGATGTTGCAAGATCTTCCTCCGGTGTAGGTGGTTCTACTCGCGTAGTGCTGAGAGGTGATCGTTCGATCACCGGTAACAACCAGGCCCTGATCGTGATCGATGGTGTTCCGATGGACAACTCCAATTTCAGTCCTGGTAACGCAAACGGTGGTCGTGATGGTGGTGATGGTATTTCCAGCATCAACCCTGATGATATCGAATCCATCAACGTATTGCGCGGTGCTTCTGCAACTGCCCTCTATGGTTCAAGAGCAGCCAATGGTGCGATGATCATCAATACCAAGAAAGGTTCTCGCAAAGGATTTGGAGTAGCGCTCAACAGTTCCTACATCACCGAAAAAGCCATTGTTCTTCAGGAATTCCAGGACGAATATGGACAGGGTAGTAACGGAGTATATAACAGGGCATCCGAGTTCAGCTGGGGACCCAAAATGGACGGTTCTGCTGTGGCTATGTGGGGGCCCAAACCCTCCAATGTAGGTAAAACCTATAGCTACTCTCCTCAGCCCGGAACCTATGAGGATTTCTATTCAACAGGAAATCAGCTTTCCAATTCATTGGCTGTTTCAGGTGGAGGTGATAAAACGCAAACGTATTTTTCTTACACCAATGTAGGCGCCAAAGGTATTGTTGACAACAACACCATGAAGCGTAACACCATGAACCTCCGTATTTCCGGCGATATCAGCAAAAAGCTGAGTTATGATTCAAAGGTTACTTACCTGGATGAAGTGATCAACAATCGTCAGCAGACCGGTGAAGCTTTTGCCAACCTGCAAAGGCACATTCTCCGTCTGCCAAGAAATATATCCCTCGCTGCCGCTCAGGATTATGAATTCATCAATCCTGCAACAGGCCAGCTTCGTCAGAATTTCTGGAATCCCGGTTCCAATGGCGGACAGAATCCTTATTGGATCAAGAACCGTGTGACTGCTCTTGACAAGAGAGCCCGTGTAACTGCTTTCGGATCCATGACTTACAAACCATTGGAGTGGTTGAGTTTCATGGGTAGGATGGGTATTGATCAATACAATGATGAGTTCGAGGGCAAATGGTACAACAATACTTATACCATCGCAGACAATGGAGATTATCAAACATTGTTCCGTAAAGTGAGAGAGATCAATACAGACTTCTTCGCTTTCGTTAAAAAGTCATTCGGAGAATTCAATGTTGACGCAACCCTTGGTGCCAGCCGTCAGCAATTCTCGTCACAGGCACAATCCACTTCAACCGGTGGTTTGAACCGCGACAATCTATTCATTCCTTCCAATGCAAGAAGTCCTCAGATCGGACGCTCACTGGCTGAAACAGAAAAGCAGGGTGTGTTCATGACAACAGACCTTTCTTATAAGGACTACCTGACCATCTCTGCATCAGCAAGGAATGACTGGTCATCTACATTACCGAAAGAAAGCCGTTCATACTTCTTCCCTTCAGCAGGTTTCTCTGCCATTCTATCGAATATGATGAACCTGCCTACAGCGATTAGCTTCGCCAAATTGAGAGGTTCCTATGCGGTAACCGGTAACGATGCAAGGCCTTATCTTTTGACACAGACCTATACTTTCTCTGCTGGTGGTCCGACAGGATTCATATCCCGTGATGGTGTGAGACCTTTCCCCGATCTTAAGCCAGAGCTGACCACTTCTTTGGAGATCGGTACAGAAGTCAGATTGCTGAACAACCGTTTTGGTATCGATCTGGGATGGTATACGAGTGATTCCAAAAACCAGCTCTTCTCCGTAGCGATTCCTCCTGCATCAGGATGGTCTTCACAGTTCATCAATGCAGGTCTGGTAAGAAACTCCGGTGTCGAACTTACCCTGAATGGTGCCATCCTCCGCAAGGGAAAATTGCGTTGGGATGTTGACCTGAACTTCGCTCGCAACAGAAACCTCCTGGTTGAACTTACTCCTGACCTCAAGCGTCTGGTATTGGCAGGTGACTTTGTCAACGACGTTGTGGTTGAAGAGGGCAAGCCTCTGGGACAGCTGTACAGCCGTGGTTATGAAAGAAATGCAAATGGTCAGATCCTGATCGATGCAACCGGACTTCCCCGCGTTACCGCAGGTAAGACTGTGTTTATGGGTAATTCCCGTCCTGATTGGACTGGAGGTTTGAACAACAAAATCTCTTATGGTGATTTCACCCTTACCTTCCTGATCAGCGCTCGTATGGGTGGCTATGTTTCCTCTTTCACCAATGCTGTTATATATGCTGATGGTGTAACGAAGCAGACACTTGAAGGCAGAAGCAGCCTGGTAGTGGATGGTGTTCGCGACGATGGTTCTAAAAATACCACTGCTACAAATGCCGAGAAATTTTGGGTGAGAGTGGGAGGTAGAAATACCCCTGCAGGTGAAGTCTTCACCTACGACGCCTCGAATATCCGTCTTCGTGAACTGGTATTTAGCTATAATCTGCCCAGAACGCTCATCAAAGGTTTGCCATTCCAAACTGGCTCTCTATCTTTGGTGGGAAGAAACCTGTTCTTCCTGATGAACAAGGCAGAAGGGTTTGATCCAGAATTGACTGCTGGTGCTCAAAATACCACTGTTGGTCTTGAATCATTCTCATTGCCTTCTACCCGTTCCATTGGTATCAACCTTAACCTGACATTCTAAAATCGAACAACACATGCATATGAAACACAACAAAATCATTCATTTGCCGGTGCTGATTCTACTGGCAACATTCGGCCTCTTTTCCTGCACGGAAAATTTTGATGAGCTGAATACCGACAAAACAAAACTGACCGAACTGGATGCAGTAGGTGTGAACAACGCTTTTGCAGCTGCCCAGTATCGCTCAATTCAGGCCTCCTGGCAAACCTTCCAGAGTTTGTTCGCGGATCTGCAATCGCAGTATTTCGCAAACGTGGCCATCAACTTCCCATCTGACAGAAACCAGATGGTGGGTTCCTGGCTCAACGGCGCATGGAACGGATTTTACAGCAGTGCCATTCCTCCTATCCTGGGTGTATTGGAAAATACCAAGCCCGGCGGTACGGCTGCAAATCCTGCTATCTTCGCCATCGCCAATATCTGGAAAGTTCAGATGTTCCTTCCCCGTACTGACTATTGGGGACCAATCCCTTATTCAAAAGTGGGCAGTGGTGAAAAATCTGTTGAATATGATTCTCAGGATGTCATCTACAAGGACTTCTTTGCTACATTGAAAAAATCAGTAGATGATCTGCAGGCTTTCAGAGGAACTACAGTTTCACTGGGTGCCAATGATCAGATCTACCAAGGCAATGTTGACAAATGGATCCGTTTTGCCAATTCCATGCGTTTGCGACTGGCACTCCGCGTTTCAGTTGTTGATCCAGCTTTGGCAAAAGCAGAAGCTGAAGCTGCGGTTGCTGCAGGCGTTCTAACTTCCAATGCTGATGATGCTTTCCTGAGAGTGACCACAAACTCACTGAACCCCATGTGTCAGGCTACTGCCTGGAATGAGTTCAGGATGAGTGCAGCCATGGAAAGTGTGCTCAAAGGCTACAGCGATCCCCGCATGGCCAGGATGTACGCCCCTGTACCCGGAACCTCTAACTTCAAAGGACTCCGTAATGGTTATACTCAGGTTCAACTGGGTCTTCCAGAAAATGCTGCGGGTGCCAATTCCAACGTTGCCAATAACTACCTTCCTGACTTCCAGTTCTCTACACCATTCCTGATCATGTACGCTGCAGAATCCTGGTTCCTCCGTGCAGAAGGTGCTCTCAATGGTTGGAACATGGGTACAGGAACAGCTCAAAGTTTCTATGAGCAGGGTATCCGCACCTCCATGGCTTCATGGGGCTTTACCGGAGCTGCAGTTGATGCTTATATTGCAGGCACCACAACTCCTATCGCTCTTAATGACGGTGTTCAAACACCTGCATTGTCTGACATACCAGTTAGATGGGAGGCTTCAACCGCCAAACAGCGCGAGCAGATCCTTACACAGAAATGGATCGCCAACTGGCCAAACGGACATGAAGCATGGGCTGAATACCGCCGTACCGGTTTCCCCAAACTATACCCCCGTGTCAGTTCAGAGAATACTGATGTGCCAGCAAATGGTGTAGTCAGAAGGACTCCTTATGTTTCCGGTGAAATTGCGACCAACTCAAAAGGTGTGCAATCCGGTGTAACCAAACTTGGAGGTCCTGATAATGCTGCTACCAGACTTTGGTGGAATAAGTAATTTTTCAAGCCCTACAGAAAAAACCCCTAGCCTATTAGGGGTTTTTTCTGTTAATGATAGTATGGTATACACTGGATTCAATCAATGTAACCACATTTACCTGTTTTTATATTCATAAAGTCATTCAAATTATGATTAGCTGCAGTTGGTAGAAGTTGCCGCTGCCTTCTATTTCACTTATTACATTTCTCATTCTACTGTTAAAATTATTCTGATGATCTTAAGGTTTGCGCTTTACCTGTCTTTTTTTTTGATCTCCATAAGCAATGCCATATCTCAATCTCCGTCTGCCATCAGGGAGTTCAAAAAATCATTCATAACCTATCCATTTTCTGATCCGGATCCAATTCCCTCACAGGCTGCCATCTATCCCTATTTCAGGTTTGATGGATTCACCAATACACCTGTGAACAAAGAATGGACGGTCGTAGAACTGGAAAATGATTATATCAAGGTTGTCATTCTTCCAGAGATAGGCGGTAAAATATGGACAGCTATCGACAAGACCACTGGAAAGCCCTATCTGTATGACAACAAGGTGATCAAGTTCAGGGATATCGCGATGCGGGGTCCATGGACCAGTGGCGGACTGGAGCCCAATTATGGAATCATCGGTCATACACCCAATTGCGCTACGCCTGTGGATTATATAACCCGTAAGAATGACAATGGCAGTGTGAGTTGTTTCATTGGAGTGCTGGACCTGTTGACGCGAACACGCTGGCAGATCGAGATCAACCTGCCCAAAGACAAGGCCTATTTTACCACCAATTCCATCTGGAGCAATCCTACAGGATTGGGACAACCGTATTATCACTGGATGAATACGGGTATCAAAACCAAAGGAAATCTTGAGTTCATCTTTCCGGGTACAAACTACATCGGGCATGATGGTGAGCATGCCAGCTGGCCGGTGAACCAATCAAATGGGAAGAAGATCAACTTCTACGAAGAAAATAATTTCGGTACCTACAAATCGTATCATGTATTGGGAAAGCATACTGATTTCTTTGGTGCTTACTGGCACGATGATCAGTACGGCATGGTGAGGTATGCACCCTATGATGAGAAAGTAGGTAAAAAAATATGGATATGGGGATTGTCGCGCCAAGGTATGATCTGGGAAAAGATGCTGACCGATACTGATGGACAGTATGCAGAGATACAATCCGGCAGGCTCTTCAACCAAAATGCGGTCGGGAGCAGCCTTACACCCTTCAAGCATCTTGGATTTGTTCCGCATGGTACAGACAAATGGATAGAATATTGGTATCCTGTCAATCAAACCGATGGCATGGTTGTGGCCAATGGATCTGCTGCTCTCAACATCAAGTGGGAAAAGGGATGGTTGAAATGGTACTGTTCACCGGTTGCTTTTTTTACTGATGAGCTGGAGATCAAAGCAGACGGAAGATCAATAGTGAAACGTGCCGTGGAAGCAAAACCATTGCAGACCATCTCAGATTCTATTCGCATGGATCAACCGTCACGAAAAATATCCATTGCCTTGTTGAAGCAGCAATTGGAATGGAGTGCTGATCCTGATTTCAAAAACCTTTCTAGACCACTCGATGCTCCCAAGCCCTATGACTGGAACAGTGCAGAAGGTTTGGCTATACAGGCAAAAGAATTGATGGACCAGAAACTATTCATGGATGCCGAGCAAAAACTCAAAGCATCTCTTTCGAAAGATCCTCAGGGAATGCTCGCGTTGGTGAAGAGCGCTGAACTTTGTATTCGGAATGGCGATTTCTCTGCAGCTTTTGAACATGCCCAAAAGGCCATATCTTTTGACGCACATCATGCAGCGGCCAATTATTACTATGGACTCAGTGCAGCTCATTTGGGAAGAGAGGCAGATGCTTTTGATGGATTCAGCGTAGCCTCAATGGGAGTTGAATTTAGATCTGCTGCATATGTGGAAATAGCAAAACTTCATGCCCAAAAATCAAATTGGAATTCAGTGCTTGATTATAGTGAGAAAGCGCTGGATTACAACAAGGCAAATGTTACTGCAATCTCCCTGAAGATCATTGCTCTTCGGAAGACAGGCAATATTGCAGCTTCACGAGTGCTGCTTCAATCTTTGGGAGCAACTCAGCCACTGAACCTTTTTTACAAATGGGAAATTTCAATGTCTTCAGGAAAAGATATGCCTCCCGTTTCTTTGAAAAATGAATTACCGGAAGAATCCTTTCTTGAACTGGCTGCCTTCTATGCTGAAATAGGACTTGTTGACGAGTCTGCCCGTGTTTTGGGAACACTTTCCAATCATCCAATTGCCTTGTACAGTTTAGCGTACATGAAAAGAGATGATGTAGCAGGTTCACAGCAGTTGTTGGATAAGGCAAATGCATTGTCAACCCTGATGGTATTTCCGTTCAGAACAGAACACTTACCGGTGTTGAATTGGGTTGTTCAAAAAACCGGTCACTGGAAAGCGCAATATTATCTGGCTCTTTTGTTGCACGATAAGAACAGACATGAAGAAGCTTTTGCGATCATGCAATCCCTGAATGATAAACCCGATGCAGCACATGTATACGCACTCAGGTCACTTTGGAACAAATCCGATCTGGTGAAAAAGGAAGCAGATCTCAACAAAGCGATGCAGCTCGACGCTCAATCCTGGCGTTATCCCAAACTGCTGGTTCAGCATTTCATTCAGCAGAATGAATTTGAAAAGGCATTATCGCTTTGTCAGAAGTACAAAAAAGATCGTCCGGGAAAGAATTATATCATGGACATGTTGCTGGCAAAGACGTTGTTGCTAAACAAACAGTATAAATCCTGTGATTCATTGCTTGCACTAATGGACATCATTCCATTTGAAGGGGCTACGGACGGGAGAGCACTTTATTGGGAAGCGAAAATGATGCAGGCTGTGCAGGCCATGAAAAATGGGAAATATAAAATTGCACAAGCCTTTATCAAACAGGCATCAGAGTGGCCGGAGAATCTGGGGGTGGGAAAACCCTATGATGAAGATATTGATGGCAGACTCGAGCAGTTCTTATCCTACAAATGTCTTCTACAATTGAAACAAAAAGAGGCAGCTAACGAGCAATTGGATAAGATCCTTGCATTCAAGCCAGGTGTATATAATACCATCAGAAATTTTCAACCGGCAAACAATCTTGTCACCAAATGGGCCAGTGAGGCAAAAGGAGAAAAACTGGATTGGAATCTTTGGATGAGAGAGCAGATGGAAAAATATCCTCAATTCCGCGAAACATTTCAGTGGGCACTGGATGCTGGTAATGGAAGTTCGTTGGGAGATCCGAAAACAATTGTCCTTGATCCCTGGATGAGGGTCATTCAGGAATACCACTCAAATTTTAAAGGCTTGTAATGCGAAGATTGAATGTTCTCCATTTCCTGATCATATTTATTGTTGTTCAAGTTCCCGTTGCTTCTGCCCAGAGCAATGTGCTGAAAAAAAAAGACAGTTGGCACGGGTTTGATAGAGAGCAATATGATTTTGCGGGTAGAGAAGCCTGGATCGTGAAACCGGCCAAACCTTTGGAAGGGAAGCCCTGGATCTGGAAGGCTTATTTCCCTGACTGGCATACGGATATGGATTCCATTCTGATCAGCAGAGGATTTCATCTGGCTTATCTGCAAACCAATGACATGTTTGGCTCGCCGGCTGCCATGCAGATCTGGAATACATTTCATACTTGGATGACCTCAAATGGTTTTGCAGAAAAAGTTGCACTGGAAGGAATCAGTCGCGGTGGTCTGTATGTTTACAATTGGGCAAAGAGAAATCCGCTGAAGGTCTCTTGTATCTATGCAGAAGCGCCTGTTTGCAATACCAGCAGTTGGCCGGGAGGGAAAGGGAAAGGCAAGGGTTCACCGCAGGACTGGCAACTGTTGATGAAACACATGAACATGAGCGATGGTCAGCTCGTTGCTTCATTTGACGACCCCATCGATCATCTTGAATTGCTTGCTGCTGCAAAAGTCCCTGTCTTGCACAGCATCGGATTGAATGATAAGATCGTTCCCAATGACGAGAACAGTTTTCTGTTGATGGATAAATACATCCGACTCGGTGGTATCGGAACCATCGTGCCGATGACCAAGGGAGAGCAGAATTTAGAAGGTCATCATTTTGTTATCGAGCAACCGGAAAGGATCGCTGATTTTATTTTCAGTAACAGTTATCCAGTCGAAAAATTTATTTCACCTTCCATTTTTCATGTTCAGCGTTCAGGATTGGAGAACAGCTACCATCGGTTTACAAAAGACAAAAAAGGACGGGTTGCATTCATGGGTGGCTCCATTACGGAGGGTAAAGGTTGGAGGGATCTGGTTTGTCAGTATCTGAAAGAAAGATTTCCTGAAACGCAATTTGAATTCATCAACGCAGGGATTTCTTCTACCGGCAGTACGCCCGGCGCTTTTCGATTGAATCAGGATGTATTGTCAAAGGGTCCGATCGATCTTTTTTTTGAAGAAGCTGCGGTAAATGACCGTACCAATGGATTTGATGATCAGTCGCAGATAAGGGGAATGGAAGGTATCGTCCGTCACATGCGAACAGCTAATCCGATGGCAGATATTATCATGATGCATTGTGTGGATCCAGACAAGATCAGAGAATACAAAGCTGGTGTTGAACCTGCAGAGATAAGAAATCATGAGCGGGTTGCCAATCATTATAGCGTGAATACCATTCATCTCGCAAAAGAAGTTGCATCAAGGATTGAGAACGGTGAGTTTACCTGGAAGGAGGATTTCCGTAATCTGCATCCTTCTCCGTTTGGACATCAGGTTTATGCCAGGACCATCATTTCTTTTTTGTCATCTGCGTATGAAAGGGCAACACAGGGGTCAACTGCTGCACATCCTTTACCGGCAATGATTGATCCTTTCAGCTATGGCAAAGGGGATTACGTTGGTGTTGATAAAGTTAGGATCGTCAATGGCTGGAAATTCGATCCGCATTGGAATCCTACAGATGGTATTGAAACCCGGAAGCAGTATGTGAACATGCCTGCCCTGATCACCGAATCCCCTGAATCCAAAATTGAATTTACGTTTACGGGGACCGCAGTAGGCATCTGTATTGCATCCGGACCCGACGCAGGGCGGATACGATATAGCATTGATGGTAGGCCCTTTCAGATGGCTGAATTGTATACACAGTGGAGTCATTTTCTTCACTTGCCCTGGTATATCATGCTGGATGATGAGCTGAAGCCAAAGCAACACAAACTGACCATCATGATGTCGCCCGACAAGAATGAAAAGAGCAAGGGCACTGCCTGCCGCATACTCCACTTCCTGGTGAATCGATAGTTATCAGGGTACAAAATTTGTGACCAAGGCTCTTCTCAAGACAACATGTGTTTTCAATGCCGGGAATGAACCGGTGAATGCTGATTCGCTGGTGATATAAGTATATCCGGGTTTCTCTCCGTTGTTTCCAATTACGAAAGGAGAAATCAACGACTGATATTTATCAATCAATCCGTTCATATAGGCTTCAGTGAATACATTGTCCTTGAAAGATTTCATGTAGGCCTTGTACTTTACAAAATAGACCGGATCATCTGCCACATGGCGCAAGAGTGGCCAACTGCTGCTCACTTCATTCATAGTAAGAGAAAGACCTTTCATTCCACCTCCAGGTCCCGGTGGCCCAACTATGACAGTGCCTGTAATTCCAGGACTCCCTGAAAAGGCCTCGTTATGATCCCATGGTATCCAGGTTAGTTTTTTGGTGGAGTGGTTGTATAAATAATAGTTGTGTGCCATTACACCGTAGCTATCCCAGTTTACGATCGTATTGTTGATGGCCAGGTATTTGAGGAAATGTTCTATGTTGAAGACCGCTTCGAGATCGGATCTCCATTTGGCAGGATCAGCCGTTCTTGTGCTGCTGTTCAATGCTGTGATAAAAGTTTTTACATCGGTATAGTTTGCTGCTGTTTCATTGTTTTTCTTTTCAAAAACAGCCTGATTGAAGGTGATAAAGTTCGATTCAGGTTTGTAGATGTTACCGCTCTCTTCTCCGAATTGAGATTTGATCATATTGTCGTCTGGCAATTCTACAGCTGTATAAATGCCACAATATTTCAAACCCGATCCAAAGTCTACAAAGACTTTATAGAAAGCAGTAACAGCAGCGGGTATACCTGCATGACGAAATACATCTGCTGCCAACTTTTCACGGATCAGGGTTGGATCTTTGGCTCCGGGAGAAAATGACAATTCTTCAAATCCATAAAAATGCTGGTTGGTGATGCCGGGATATTTGTCTTCGAACTTGTCGAAGTTCAGTCGGAACGGAAGTTTGTAATTACCCTGTGTCCAGGCAGTTCTTAATGTTGAATTTCCTTTGAGTCGATATCCAACGTTCTTCCATGTCTTACCATTGAATTTTAGGGTCACATCCACATAATCCGGTTCTGTGGTGGAAGAGGTTCCTGCAGGAGGAAGATTGATATTTGATCCAAAGTCGCCTCCGTAAAGTGTTTTCATGTTGTTACGGACGGAAGTCCATTGCGCAGCAGTCATGGTGATCTCCAGGGTGTTCACTGCATTTTGAGGGAATACCACTGTATAGTCCTGAGTGGAATTCCCATGGGTGGCATAGGTCCAATCGGCATTGTATTTCAAAGAATCCGTTGAGGCCTCTCCATTACCCGTATTGGTGATGGCCGTTTTTTTGCAGGATGCCATCAGCAAGACATACATTAGGATAAATAGACTTATCTTTTTCATTGATGATAACTAATGTAGTACAAGTTCCTGAAAATTGTTCTTTATTTACCATATTCTGATTGTTTTTTGCAAGGTTACTAACGACCAACCTTCGTAACTTGTGTTTTCTCTCATTTGAAAGATGGGTCATGCAAGAATGGAAAGAGATCATATCGGCCTATGATAAAGCCTTGGCAGCTGGAAAAAGAGCTGCCCTGGCTACTGTTGTGCACGTGGAGGGTTCATCTTACAGAAGGCCAGGTGCACGGATGCTGGTGGATGATGAAGGTATGGTTACAGGTGCCATCAGTGGTGGCTGTCTCGAAGGTGATGCCTTGCGAAAATCACTTTTTGCCATTTCTCAAAATGCTTCAAAATTGGTCGTGTATGATACCGGTGATGAAACGGACATGAGTATTGGTATTCAGTTGGGTTGTGAAGGACTTATCCAGGTTCTCTTTGAACCCATAGATGCAGATGATCGGGATAACCCAATCGAACTGATGCGTTCAGCGGTTTCAACCCGACAATATGCAGTGATGGCTACCTTATTCAATCTGAAGGAGAAGACTGGCACACAAATAGGTACTTGCTCTTTGCTGTTGTCCAATGGTGTTATGAAAAACAGTACTGAAGACTCTCAATTGGGAAAACAGCTCATGCATGACATGTTGCAGGCATTGGAAAAAAAATCTTCTTCCTTTCAAAATTACCAAGCTGCTGATGGGCAATCATGGGTTGCCTTCCTTGAGCTTGTACCACCTCCCATTACACTGGTGGTGGTGGGTGCCGGGAATGATGCCATTCCCATGATGAATTTTGCAACGGGATTGGGATGGGATGTTAGGATTGTAGATGGCAGAAATACGCATGCGAGGCCAGATCGGTTTAGCAGTGCCTGCCAGGTGCTGGTCAGTCAGCCAGAAAAAGTATTGGATCAACTGCCCATGGATGAGAGAACGGTTTTTGTGATGATGACCCATAATTACAATTACGACAAGGCCATGCTCAAGGCATTGTTGCCAGCAGTAACGCCATATATCGGCATGTTGGGGCCTAAGAAGAAACTGATGAGGATGTTGGATGAGCTTCGAAGTGAAGAAATGTCTATCACACATGAAATGCTGAAAAAGGTATTTGGTCCCACCGGATTAGAAATCGGTGCAGAAACTCCGGAAGAGATTGCCCTGAGTATCATTGCTGAAATTCAGGCAGTGATCAATGGACTCAACGGAGGTTCCTTAAAATTCAAAGAGAGTGTAATCCATGATCGCTCAGCAATTTCCATTCAAAACAAAACCATCAATTGAAATCCAACTACCATATCAATCAGTGCGGCATCATCATCCTCGCAGGTGGACAAAGCAAGCGTCTTGGTCAACCCAAACAATTGTTGCCCTTTGGTGGAACTGCTCTTGTGGTGAGGGTTGCTGATGCAGCTTGCCGGATCAAATTGTATCCGGTATTGGTTGTGCTTGGTGCCCATGCCGAAAAAATCCAGCCCTATCTGAACATGCCTGGCCTTAAGGTAGTTGTCAATGAAAATTGGGAAGAAGGCATGGCCTCTTCGATCCACAAAGGTCTGGAAGCCATGGATAGTTTTTATCCTCATCTCGATGGCATCATGTTTCTGGTTTGCGATCAACCGCATCTGGATCATCAGTTGATCAGAGATCTCATCGAATTGCAGGATGAAACCGGTTTGCCTGCTGCAGCCTGCAGCTATGCAGGAGTCTTGGGAACACCAGCCCTTTTTCACAAAACCCTTTTTCAAGAGCTGATGCAGTTGAAGGGTGATGTAGGTGCAAGAAAGCTGCTCGAGAGCATGAGGGAAGATGTTGCTGTGATGACATTCGACCATGGATCGGTTGACATTGATACACTGGAAGATTATCATAGATTGCTGAACGAAAATTCGGGAGAAGTATGATCATCGATGGTTTCAACAGGGTACATGATTATTTGAGGATATCGCTGACCGATAACTGCAACCTGCGTTGTTTTTATTGCATGCCGGAAGAAGAATATGAATTTACTCCGGTAAGTCGGCTGATGCAGGCGGATGAGATTGAAGCCATTGCCAGAATTTTTGTAGAAAATGGCGTCAATAAAATTAGGCTGACAGGCGGAGAGCCGCTGGTCAGGAAAGATGCTGCCGACATCATCGAACGGTTGGCAAAACTTCCGGTTAAACTGACCATGACCACCAATGCCACCCGACTGGATAAATTTCTTGATGTGATACTATCTTCAGGCATACGATCCCTCAACATCAGTCTCGATACACTCAACAAGGACCGATTCCTGATGCTCACGAAAAGAGATCAGTATGATGAAGTGATGAGCAATGTCGACCTCATGATCCGCAATAACATCCATGTAAAACTAAATGCCGTTATCATGAAGGGTATCAATGATGACGAGATAAATGATTTCATCTTGCTTACCCGTGATCTTCCCATTCATGTCCGCTTCATTGAATTCATGCCTTTTACCGGAAACCAATGGAACAGTCAGCGTGTCTTCACCTGGCAACAGATTCTGGAAAAAGCAACACAGCAATTTGATGTATTGCCATTGGAGAGGGAAAAGCATGAAACTGCAAAGAAGTACAAGGTGCCGGGATATCAGGGAACTTTTGCTGTCATCAGTACCATGAGTGCTCCTTTCTGCGGTGATTGCAACCGGATGCGGTTGACGGCTGATGGGAAAATGAAAAACTGTCTCTTCTCTCAAACAGAAACAGATCTGCTCACACCCTTCAGAAATGGTGAAGATATCCTTCCACTGATCCATCGAAGCATAAGAGATAAAAAAGAGGCATTGGGTGGACAATTTTCAGTGGAGGCACTTGACAAGATCGAAACATCCAAACTGGAAAACAGAAGCATGATCACCATTGGTGGATGATCATTATGATTTGGTAGAAATATGAAGACCATGATCAGCGTCCAAGAGGCAAGAGAGCTTATCCGGTTGTCGGTTCAGACGATCGGATCGCAGCATTGTTCTCTTGCTGAGGCCAATGGTCTGGTTCTTGCTGAAGATATTTATTCGGATAAAGATATCCCTGCATATCCCCAATCGAGTATGGATGGATATGCTTTTGCTTTTGAAGAAGCAAGATCAAGCTATCATCTGGAGGGTGAAATGGCAGCCGGAAGTGATCATCAATTCCATTTGGCTCCAGGTAAAGCAATCAGAATTTTTACTGGAGCGGCAGTCCCGCCCGGAGCCGATACTGTCTTGATGCAGGAGAAAGCAATTATCGAAAATGGGACCCTACTGCTTCCTGCATCAACTGTAAAAAAAGGCGATAATGTAAGACCAGTTGGTTCAGAAATACAAAAAGGGGCAAATGCCCTTTCAAAAGGCACCAGACTCAATCCTGTTTCCTTAGGCTTTCTTGCAGGAATAGGAATTGCAACCATAAAAGTATTTCCCCGACCAAAGGTTTCCATTATTGTTACAGGGAACGAACTGCAAGTGCCAGGTAAGAAATTGGGATATGGGCAAGTATACGATGCCAATTCACATGCACTAAGGGCATGCCTGGAGCAGCAGCACATCAACGAGGTGAAAGTTTTTACATCGGGGGACAATCCTCTGCAACTGAAACAAACATTAGAAAATGCTTTGTCGATATCTGACTTGGTCTTGATGACAGGCGGTGTGAGTGTAGGAGATTATGATTTTACGCTACAGGCATTTCAAGACTGTGGTGTTACCAGGATCTTTCATAAAATACGTCAAAAGCCCGGTAAGCCTTTGCTCTTTGGGATGAAGGAGAACAAGGTGGTCTTCGGATTACCAGGGAATCCTGCTTCTGTGCTGACCTGTTTCTATGAATACGTGCTTCCGTCAATTGGTTATATGATGCAGGCTCCTTTATTATTGAAATCCGTGCAAGCTCCACTTGCTCATGATCATCAAAAGCCAGCGGGACTGACACATTTTTTAAAGGCCGTATTTAACGGAGAGGATGTTTCTTTGCAGATAGGACAGGAATCCTACAAGCTTTCTTCCTTTGCTGCTGCCAATTGTCTGGTTGTTTTACCCGAGACAGAAACAAATTTTTTCAAAGACCAGTTCATCGAGATACATCTACTTCCATAACATCAAATCATGTCAATTAGTATACTTTTTCTTCTGCTTCTTTTTGCTGTGGCATTTCTTTATGCTTCAGTGGGTCATGGAGGGGCAAGCGGATATCTCGCATTGATGGCATTGTTCAGCATGTCTCCGGAATTCATGAAGCCAACAGCATTGCTGCTCAATCTATTTGTTTCACTATCGGCCTTTCTGCTTTTTTTCAAGGGAGGCCATTTCAAATGGAAGATCTTTCTGCCGTTTGCCCTAGCGTCAATACCTTTTTCCTTTCTGGGAGGTATGATTGCTTTGGATGCAGCCATCTATAAAAAAATTCTGGGTGTTCTCTTGTTGATACCTGTAATCAGGTTGGTGGCATTCCCCAATACTTCAACCGATGCACTGAAACCAGCCCATTTTTTGGCATCTCTGCTCATCGGATCGGTTATCGGATTTTTATCCGGACTCATCGGTATTGGCGGTGGGATTATTCTGTCGCCTGTATTATTGCTGCTCGCTTGGACGGACCAGAAACAGACTGCTGCCATCAGTGCACTCTTCATTTTCGTAAATTCATTGTCAGGTTTAGCCGGACAAATCACAAAGGGGATCGATTTTCAATCAGGAATGGTTGCGTATGCTGGAGTGGCTTTTCTCGGAGGCTCTTTGGGAGCATGGTTGGGTGCAGATAAATTCAATCAAAACGCGTTGAAATATTTGCTGGCAATAGTGCTGCTGGTAGCATCTGTAAAATTATTGCTGACATAAAAAAGTGATCATGATGGAAGTGATGTTTTTTGGACAATTGACAGACCTGACCGGTACCGGAAGGATTGAAATGGATGGAGCAGTAGATACAGATCAGCTCATGCATCAGTTGATAGAAAAATTTCCTGCGCTTTCCACTTCAACATTCAGGATCGCAGTGAACAACAAGTTGGTCACTGGAAATACTTTGATTGAACCCGGAAGCAAAATTGCTATCATGCCACCTTTTTCAGGAGGATAAGAATGAAAGATACTATACAATACGACCGATACCAACGCCAGCTGATCCTGAAAGGATTTGGAGAATCCGCGCAGCAGAAACTGAAAGAAGCGCGCGTGTTGGTAATTGGAGCAGGTGGACTCGGATGTCCCATATTGCAATATCTGGTGGCTGCGGGTGTAGGACATATTGGTATTGCTGATCATGATAAAGTAAGCCTATCCAATCTCCATCGTCAAATTTTGTTCAACACTGATGATGTTGGCAGATATAAAGTTGATGTGGTACTAGAAAGGATGCGTGCACTCAATCCGGAAGTTGATATAAAAGCATGGATAAAAAAATGGTCGCATCAGGATTGTGTGGATTGTTTTCCTGACTTTGATATCATCGTGGATGCTACTGATAATTTCGCATCTCGCTATATGATCAATGATGCTGCTGTATTGATGGGCAAGCCTTTGGTATTTGGAGCAATATCACAATATGAGGGACAAGCAGCGGTATTCAATTTGCAAAAAGAAGATGGAAGCAGGTCTGTCAATTATCGTGATCTTTTCCCTGAGCCCCCAAAACACACTGAAATACTCAATTGCTCAGAAGGCGGTGTGCTGGGTGTATTGCCTGGGATTATCGGCTCAATGCAAGCCACAGAAGTGATCAAGCTGATCACGGGACTTGGCGAGCCGTTGGTGGACAAGCTTTGGAATTATCAGGCACTGACGCAGGATGTTTTTATTCTTGCGCTTACAAAACATGCAGAGGCAAATGACAAAACGCCGAAGAGTATTGAGGAATTCCTGAAAACGGATTATGAATGGTTGTGTGAAGTCACTCGATCAGATATAAAGGAACTAGACATTCGGAAATGGCAACAAAACCATTTGGCTGATCTGCTCGTTGATATAAGGGAGCCCCATGAACAACCAAGATTGACCAGAATGGCGGAGGCAATGGGATTGAACCTTCTGGAACTGCCGTTATCGGAATTCGAAAACAAAATCTCTGGTTTGCAACATAAAAATATTGTGCTGGTATGCCAGGCCGGGAGAAGAAGCCTGCAGGCTGCATCTCTGTTGATCAACAAGAATAATCATCAAAACGTTCAAAGCCTCAGAGGTGGTGTCAATGCTTTGGTGGAATTAAAAATGATATGATGGAAACAAAAAAGATCAAAAATATTTTTACGGAAGGACCGATTGATCCTTCTTTTATAGCCGACAGTATTGCCAAGCACGCCACCAAGACATCCATCGGGGGGCATAGTATTTTCATGGGACAGGTAAGGGCAGATGAGATCGATGAAAAGAAAGTATCTGCTATTGAATATACCAGTCATGTAGAAATGAGCCTTGAGCAAATGGCCATCATCCGTGAGGATATCTTTGCCAAATATCCGCTCACCTGCATGCATGTGCATCACAGTCTTGGTACTATCAAGGCTGGAGAGATCTGTCTTTTTGTATTTACTTCCTCCGCACACCGCAAGGCGGCCATTGATGCCTGTACCGAATGTGTGGAACGCATCAAGGCAGAGTTGCCGATCTGGGGAAAGGAGATCTTTGAGGGTGAGGGTTATCAGTGGAAGGTCAACCAATAAAGTTTTTAACTACTTTCATTCAAATCAACAACATGGTGAACATCACCCATAAATCATCTACACTCAGGGAAGCTATCGCCATTGGTGTACTGAAGGTTTCCAAACAGGAAACCATTGATGCGATCGTCAATCGCAAAGTTCCCAAAGGAGATGTGTTTGAATTCAGTCGCGCTGCCGGCTTGCTGGCCTGCAAGAAAACCTATGAGGTGATCCCCGATTGTCATCCGCTTCCGGTTGAGTATACCGCCATCACCCATGAGATCGATGGTTTGCAGATCATCATCCGTGTGGAGGTGCATACCATTTATAAAACTGGGGTAGAAGTGGAAGCCATGCATGGTGCCGCCATCACTGCACTGACCATGTATGACATGCTCAAGCCCATTGATGATGCGATTGAGATTGCATCCATAAGGCTGGAAAAAAAGAAAGGTGGTAAGTCGGATATCAAGTATGCCTATCCCGATACTGTTAAAGTTGCGGTCATCACCTGCAGCGACAGTGTGAGCAGGGGTTTGCATCCTGATAAAAGCGGGGATGTCATCGAAGAAAGATTAAAGAAGCATAAATTATCGGTATCAAGCCGTATAGCCATTGCTGATGAGTTTGATATCATTCAGCAAACGGCGAAGAAACTGATTGAGGAAGGATTTCAGCTGATCCTCTTCACAGGAGGTACCGGATTGTCGCCAAGAGATGTTACGCCTGATGCGATCCGACCGTTGATCGAAAGGGAAGTGCCGGGCATCATGGAAGTGGCGAGGGATTACGGACAGCAACGAACACCATATGCCATGCTCAGCAGGGGTATTGCCGGTTTTGTTGGAGAGACCTTGTTGATCACCATGCCCGGTTCGCCAAGGGGCGCAGCAGAAAGCATGGATGCCATATTCCCTTATATTCTGCATGTCTTCCGCGTCAGAGAAGGTGTGAGACACAATTGAATCATGAATTCCTATCCCATCTATCTTGATTACAATGCCACTACACCCTGTGACCCGCAGGTACTGGAAACCATGTTGCCTTTTTTTTCGCAGCATTTCGGGAACGCTGCCAGTAAGGCACATGCACATGGTTGGTATGCAGAAGAGGCTGTGGATCGTGCGAGGGAACAGGTGGCGTCATTGATCGGTGCCACAGCTTCGGAAATTGTTTTTACTTCTGGCGCTACCGAATCGGTCAATCTTGCCATTCAGGGATATGCTGTGAGGAATGAAGCAAAAGGAAAACACATCATCACCATTGCCACAGAACACAAGGCTGTACTGGATACCTGTGAATATTTGGGAACAAAAGGATATAATGTTACAGTGCTGCCGGTCAGCCCAAATGGAATGATCGACCTGAATCAGTTGAAGGATTCCATTCAGGAAGATACTTTGCTGATTGCTGCCATGTATGCCAACAACGAGACGGGTGTTATCTTCCCGGTTGCTGAGATCGGAAGGATTGCCAGAGAGAAGGCTGTTGCTTTTTTCTGTGATGCTACGCAGGCGGTGGGTAAATTACCGGTTAATGTGCATGATGATCATATTGATCTGATGGCCTTCTCTGGGCACAAGATGTATGGTCCCAAAGGCGTTGGCGCTTTGTATGTACGAAAAAAAGAGCCAAAGATGGAGATTGCATCCCTTTTGCATGGAGGGGGACATGAAAGAAAAATGCGCAGTGGTACCTTGAATGTTCCGGGGATAGTGGGACTGGGAAAGGCAGCTGAGATTTGTCAGCACATCATGATGGAAGAATCCCTTCGGCTGCGTGAATTACGTGAACAGTTTTGGACAGGCATCAAAGATATTGAGGGCGTGAAATGGAATGGCGATAAAGAGCATTCTCTTTCCCATGTAGCCAATATTTGTTTTGACATTCCCGGTGGCGACAATCTTATCAAAATATTATCCAAGCACATGTCTGTTTCCTCCGGCTCAGCCTGTTCTTCTGCGACCGTTTCGCCCTCCCATGTGCTGAAAGCAATGGGCCTCACTGATAAATGTGCTTTTTCTTCCATTCGCTTTAGTTTGGGGAGATTTACAACGAAAGATGAGATTGATCAGACAATTATAACTATTAAAGCTGTCATAAACAAGTGACGCTTATATTTAAAGGTGAAAATCACCTTTAAATAAGTATTTTTCTCTTTTTTTACTCTTTCATCCATCTAGATTTGTGTAAAGTGCATTTTTATGCAAATCATATCTTCAATAAGTACTAAAATTTATCAGGTAAGGGGAATCAGAGTGATGTTGGATCGTGATCTTGCCAAGCTATATGATACAGAAACCAAAATTTTAAATCTTGCTGTAAAAAGAAATATTGCAAGATTTCCTGAGGATTTTATGTTCAAACTTACCCGTATAGAGCTATCTGAAATAAGGTCACAAATAATTGAAAATGAATCTAGTGTAAACTTGAGGTTTCAAATTGAAACCTCAAGTTTATGGGGCGGTTCCAGGTATTTACCTTTTGCTTTTACAGAACAGGGTGTCGCCATGCTTAGTGGTGTATTACATTCAAATAAAGCAATTGCAATGCATGTTAACATTATGAGGGCTTTTGTTCAGGTCAGAAAGATCTTAATTAATCAAAATGATTTTAAGCAACAGTTAAATAACATAAAAGATAAAATTGCCAATCATGAAATCCAATTGAGTCAGATTTATGACGCAATGGAAAACTTACTTGATGAAAAAGCACAACTAAAACAATGGGAGGATCGTGAAAGGATTGGATTTAGAAGTGAAAGGGACCAAGAAACATAGTTTATTATAAATACCATAAATTCATTCATATTTATGCCATTGAAAAAACAGTATCTACTCCTATTGCTCTTATTGCCCTGTGTTGTTTTCGCACAACCACAAAAACCCAACATCGTTTTCTTCCTGATTGATGACATGGGTTGGCAGGATTGCTCACTTCCATTCTGGGATAAGGTCACGCAACAGAACAAGACCTATCATACGCCCAATATGGAACGATTGGCCAAGATGGGAATGAAGTTCACCAATGGGTATGCCAATCCCGTTTGCACGCCAACACGCGTTGCTTTGATGACGGGTATGGATGTGCCTCGACATCACATCACCAATTGGACCAATGTCAATAAAAACACACCAACTGATTTTCCCGACAGCATCCTTGTTCCACCCGTCTGGAATCATAATGGATTCAGTCCCGTTCCCGGAATCAATAATACCATAGTGGCTACACCACTTCCTCAGTTACTCCGTCAAGCTGGTTATGAAACGATCCATGTGGGCAAGGCACATTTTGCTCCTTATGGTACACCTGCTGCGGATCCGAGAGCATTGGGATTTGATCGCAACATAGCAGGCACTGCTGCGGGCCACCCCGGAAGTTTTCTTGCATCCGATCAATACCGAGGAAATCCTACCGATACCTTTTGGGCAGTACGCGGTTTGGAAAAACATATTGATGAAGGAGAATTTCTCTCTGATGCGTTGACGCATGAGGCCATCGATGCCTTGAAAGATAATGCAAAGTCGAATAAACCTTTCTTCCTGTATTTCTCTCACTATGCGATCCATGTTCCTTTAAGCAAGGATGATCGTTTCTATCAAAAATATATCGACAAAGGGTTGACAGATGCTGAAGCCAAATACGCAGCTTTGATCGAGGGTATGGACAAAAGTTTGGGTGACCTGATGGATCACCTGGAGCGAAGCGGAAAAATGAAGAATACTTTCATTGTGTTCATGTCAGACAATGGCGGACTCAGTCTTTCACCCCCCAGAACACCGCCTGCGCACAGACATAATGCACCATTGCGTCAAGGCAAGGGTTCTGTCTATGAGGGTGGCATCCGTGTTCCACTGATCGTTGCTGGTCCGGGTATCAAAAGCTCAACTATACAACATCAGTACGTTGGCATACATGATTTTTTTCCCACCATGCTGCAATGGGCTGGTGTGAAAAATCCTGCATTGATGCAAACGGTTGATGGCAGATCTGTAATTCCTTATCTCAACAATCCCTCCGCAAAGGATGATAGCCGTATTTTGTTATGGCATTATCCCAACAATTGGACCAATATCAACTTGGCAGGTACAAGTTGGGCTTCAGCGATGCGCCAAGGGAAATACAAGCTGGTCTATTTGCACAAGACTTCCACATTAGAGTTATATGATCTTTCCAATGATATCGGAGAAACAAAAGATCTCTCGCGTGTTCTGCCTGACAAACTGAAGGCGATGGCATTGATGATGACAACTGAATTGAAAAAGAAAAATGCACCGATGCCCACCTTCAAAGCCACAGGCAAACAGATTCCCTGGCCGGATGAGGCATTGCTGTTGAGGGATCAACCCAGAAAAAATATTCTGGTTTTGTACAGCGATGATCAAAGCTATCATGCATTGGGTGTGATGGGAAACAAGGATGTTCAAACCCCCAATCTTGATAAGCTGGCAGCGAGTGGTATGTTGTTCCGACAGGCTCACGTGATGGGAGGACACCAGGGTGCGGTCTGTATTCCCAGTCGCGCGATGCTGCTGACCGGTCGATACGTCAACCGCCTCCCGGGTGATGGCAATGTCATACCTGACAGCCTCATCAGTTTACCGGAAGTATTGCGTAGCAAAGGCTATGCTACTTTCCATTCTGGTAAGTGGCACAGCGATAAAGCCTCTCATCACCGCATGTTCAGTGCAGGGGGGGATATTTTTTTTGGTGGAATGCATTTTGAAAAAGATGGTGGGCAGTTTCGTCCAACTGTCTATACATTCGATTCATCTGGAGAATATCCTGCATCACGCAAACGGATCAGTGATACTTTCAGCAGTCAATTGTATGCACAAGGTGCAATTGATTTTCTGAACAGCAGATCATCAAAGCAAAATCCTTTTTTCTGTTACGTGGCTTTCACTTCACCCCATGATCCCAGAACCCCACCCAAGAATTTTGCTGATAAATATGATCCGGAAAAAATCAGTTTGCCTATCAATTTTTTACCACAGCATCCCTTCGACAATGGTGACATGAATGTACGCGATGAGCAGTTGTTCCCGAGACCTCTCACAGCAGCAATGATGAAGAAGGATCTCGCCAATTACTATGCCATGATCTCCGAGATGGATCATCAGGTGGGAAGGATCCTGGCTGCTTTGGAAAGAAACGGATTGAAGGAGAATACCATCATCGTTTTTGCCGGTGATAACGGATTGGCTGTAGGGCAACATGGTTTGCTTGGAAAACAAAATCTCTATGAGCACAGCATCCGTGTTCCCATGATCATGACTGGTCCGGGTATACCTGAGGGCAAGACCTATAACGGTTTCAATTATCTCAGTGATATAGCACCCACGTTATATCAAATGCTGGAGATCAAACAGCCTTCTTCAGTGGAAGGTATTGGTCATGCCAAAATATTTCTTCATGCCAATGCTGCACCCATAAGAACTTCTCTCTACAATGTGTATGGTCACTGGAGCAGGAGTTACAAAACAGCTGATGGATTTAAGATGATTTTATACAATGTTGAAGGCACTCAACGTACCCAACTCTTCAACCTGAAAGAAGATCCCTGGGAAACCAGGGATCTGTCTCAGGACCCAAAATATAAAGAAAGGATTGCGGAGATGCGATCAGCCCTCAAGGCTGAAATGAAGCGGACACATGATGATCTGAACATTGATCTTCCTGATTGGGGGAGAAGATCGAATCAAAAAGCCAGAGGGAGCTGATTACTTGATTTTTTCAAATGCCTGCTCAAAGTCCGCTTTGATATCTTCAATGTGCTCAATTCCCACACTTACCCTGATCTGATTGGGTTTCACGCCACTGGCGAGTTGTTCAGCTTCACTCAATTGTTCGTGTGTAGTGGAAGCAGGATGGATCACCAGGGTTTTGGCATCACCTACATTGGCAAGGTGACTGGCCAATTGAAGTGCTTCAATGAGGGCTGCAGCTTTTTCTTTTCCACCTTTGATGCCTACTTGTAATACACCGCCAAATCCGTTGGTCAGGTATTTTTTGGCAAGGCTATGATAGGGACTGCTTTCCAATCCGGGATAGATCACATATTCCACAGCGGGATGTTTTTCCAGCCATTGTGCCAGTGCCAGTGCATTGTCGCCATGGCGTTGTGCCCTTAGAGATAATGTTTCAATTCCTTGCAACAACAAGAATGAATTGAAAGGAGATTGTGAAGTGCCATAATCACGGAGTCCTTCTACGCGAGCCCTGATGATGAAGGCGATGTTGGGGAGTCCGAGTGGATTTCCTTCACCGAATACATCCCAGAATTTCAATCCATGATATCCTTCGGAAGGCTCGGTGAACTGAGGGAATTTGCCATTGCCCCAGTTGAAGTTGCCGCCATCAACAATTACACCACCTATGGTTGTGCCATGTCCGCCTATCCATTTGGTGGCTGATTCCACCACGATGTTGGCGCCGTGTTTGAGGGGTTGGAAGAAATATCCTCCTGCACCAAATGTATTGTCGACGATCAGGGGAATATCGTGTTGCTTCGCGACGGCAGCGATTTTTTCAAAATCTGGAATGTTCAACTGCGGATTGCCGATGGTCTCCAGGTATATCGCTTTGGTGTTGGCATCGATCAATGCGGCAAAGCTTTCAGGATTGTCACCATCCGCGAAGCGGGCTTCAATGCCCAAACGCTTGAACGATACTTTAAATTGATTATAAGTTCCTCCGTACAGGTAGGAAGTGGAAATGAAATTATCACCTGCCTGCAGGATATTGCTCAGGGCCAGGAATTGTGCTGCCTGTCCGCTACCTGTTGCCAATGCAGCCACACCGCCCTCCAATGCTGCGATGCGCTGCTCAAACACATCGGTGGTAGGGTTCATGATGCGGGTGTAGATATTACCGAATTCACGCAGGCCGAAGAGGTTGGCTGCATGGGCAGCGTCATTGAATCCGTAAGAAGTGGTTTGATAGATGGGGACTGCCCTTGATTTGGTGGTAGGGTCGATTTGTTGTCCCGCATGCAGTTGCAGTGTCTCAAAACGTTTTGTGCTCATGTTGATGGTTGTTAATTCGGGTGCAAGATTAATGCGATATTATTAGTCTACCAAAAATATAGACTAATATTTTTTCAGAACAAATTGGCTGAAGGGTTGTTTAACCTGTGGACCGAATTTTCACCACATGATCCTCAACAATATGTCAGCTTCCTTTAAGTTTTTTTTCCTGCTTTCTTCTGCTCTTTTTATTGCATTTTCCGGCCAAGCCCAAGGCAATGGTCGCATCAGCGGTACCGTTACCAACCGCAGTAATTTGCAGCTTTTATCTGGTATCAGTATCAGCTTGACCCCAGGCGGAAAATCAACTGTATCTGACTCGCTGGGTAATTTTCGTATCACTGGAATCAATCCGGGTTCCTACAGCCTAAGTCTTTCGGGTATCGGCTTTCAGCCCAGAACCTTGCCCAATATCGTGATCACTACCGGTAACGAAACCGTACTCAATATAGAATTGGAGCCTGCAGTAACCCAACTGAGCGATATTGTTATTACCAACCGAAAAAGCACAGCCAAGGCGGCGACATTGGAAAATCCCCTGAGTGTACAGCGACTCACCACTGAGGATATCAAGGCCAACCCTGGCGGCAACTTTGATATCAGCAAAGTGATCCAGTCTCTCCCGGGCGTAGGCGGAGGTGTAGCCGGTGGAAGCTATCGCAACGATATCATCATCCGAGGCGGAGCCCCGAGTGAAAACGTATTCTACCTCGATGGGATTGAAGTTCCCATCATCAATCATTTTGCTACACAAGGCAGTGGTGGTGGTCCTCAAGGAATCCTCAACGTTAGTTTTATTGAAGATGTTAAACTCAGTACATCAGCTTTCGACGCTAGATACGACAATGCACTGAGTTCTGTTTTTCAATTCAAGCAAAAGACCGGAAATGCCAATCGGCTGCAAGGTAATTTCCGATTGAGCGCAACGGAAGCAGCGGTAACCCTGGATGGCCCCCTTTCAAAGAAAACAACTTTTCTGGCCTCTGCAAGAAGAAGTTATCTCCAATTGCTTTTCCAGGCCATCGATCTTCCGATCCGTCCCAACTACTGGGATTTTCAATTCAAGACCACTACCAGGATCAACAGCAAAACCACTCTCAATATTCTGGGTATCGGTGCCATTGATGAATTCAGTTTTGCCAGACCCAAAGAAGCATCTCCTGAAAAACTCTATGTGATCGGTAGCAATCCATTGATCAACCAAACCAGTTACACCATAGGTGCAACATTGAGACGGTTGATCAAGAATGGATACATCAACCTGGCACTGAGCAGAAACACACTCGATAACAATATTGAAAAATTTATTGATAACGAAAAGCCAGTGATCACTGAGCGTACCCTCAACATCACCAGTAATGAAACGGAGAACAAATTGCGTCTGGATGTGACAAACAACATCGCCGGATGGAAACTCAGCTATGGTGCTGTGGCGCAGGTAGTGGAGTTTGACAACCGTTTTTCACAACTGCTTCGTCCTGCTGTAAAGGATCTCACTGGCAACATCATACAACCCTCTGTCAACATCAATTCAAACACCCTTGAAAACTTCCTGAGATATGGTGCATTTGTGCAGACAGGAAAAAGATTCCTTGACGACAGACTGGCTTTGAGTGGTGGTATCAGGGTAGATGCCAATACTTTTGATAGAAGTGAAAGCAATCCGCTCAAACAATTCAGTCCACGCGTAAGTGCCAGTTATTCCCTCAATTCTTCCTGGAACATCAGTGCCAGCTATGGTATTTATTACAGGCTTCCTTCCTATACGCAGATGACCTATTTCAATCCTAATCTGAGCAGTGTACCTCCTTATCAGGGTGATTATATCCGCAGCACGCACTGGGTAGGAGGATTGGAATACCTTCCTTCGAGTGCAACGCGATTCACCATCGAAGGATTTTACAAGAAGTATAGCAATTATCCGGTGAGCATCAGCGATGGTATCAGTCTGGCCAATAAGGGCAACGGATCAGAAGCCCTGGGCAATGAACCCGTAACACAGAACGGGAAAGGTAAGGCCTATGGTATTGAATTCTTTGCACAGCAGAAACTTACCAACCGCATTTTCGGGGTATTCAGTTATACATATTACAGAAGTCTCTTCACCGGTCAAGATGGGAAATATGCTCCCGCAAACTGGGACAACCGTCAGCTCATCAGTTTCACCGCAGGCTATAAGTTCAACAGAAACTGGGAACTCGGATTGAAGTTTCGTTATCAGGGGGCAGCGCCTTATACTCCCTTTAATCTTGCCGAGAGCCGATTCAGCTATCTCACCCTGGGTACAGGTATATTCGATTATACCAAGATCAATTCACTGCGATTGCCTGCCTTTCATGCCGCAGACTTTCGCATAGATAAAAAATGGAACTACAAGCAATTCACACTGGATCTGTTTCTGGATGTGACGAATTTCTATTCATCCAAGGCAGCTGGTATTCCACAATATACTTTCCAAAGGAATGCTGATAATACAGCTTTTGTAACGACAGATAATAAACCGATTCAGCAGAACGGAAGCAATGCTATACCTTTTATCCTCGATAACCGGGATGGTTTGCTCCTGCCCACGATCGGCTTGATCATGGAATTTTAAACGGCTTCTTCTTCTTTTGCTCCACCTTCTCTCTAACCCAATAGATGAGTTTGGTTGCACCCATACCAATTGCAGCTCCGGCGAGTATATCTCCTAACCAATGCTCGTCATTGTACAACCTCAGATAGCCGGTAAGCCCTGCTGTTGCATAGCCTGCAACACTGACCCATGGATATTTTTTTCCATACTCCTGGTTTAAAAATTCTGCTGCAGCAAATGCCGTGCTCGTATGTCCGGATGGGAAAGACTTTTGGTCGGCACCATAGGGTCTTTCTCTCCCGATGATCCTTTTCATAGGTTGCACTACCGCTGCTGTTCCGAATACTCCCATACCATACATGAGGAATTGACTTTGGGGTTTATATTTTCCCTTCATACCTGCTGCATCCAGAGCGAAGACCAAAACAGCAGGAACATATTGAGTATAATTGTCAACTCTTGTATTTTTTCGGTTAGGGTTAAAACCATTCCGAATGCCTGTTTCTAATTCTTTTCCCGTTGATGTACCCGCGATCAGTGAACCTCCTCCGAAGGTGAATAGCGGTATGGATAATGTCTTTATTAGATTTTTCTCAGTTGCAGCAGGCATGGTGTCCTGCCAAAGACATTCAGAAGCGAATGCTCTTGATGATAGAATAGGTATTATGGAAATGAAAAGTATTAAGTTGATCGGGAATTTCATCCGGCAAAAGTCGACAAAAAACACGAACCTTGAGTACGTCAACATTAGTTGCTGATTTGATTGTTTGTGTCAACATATTATTTAACTTGATTCATAAACCCAAAACATCATACATGAAACGTTTGCTTCTTTTTAGCCTTATTCTGTTCAGTTCTATAGTTTCACTTGCGCAGGACAAAGACCAGAAACTCATCATCATTACTACCGATGGGTTTCGCTGGCAGGAAGTATTCGGTGGCATGGACATAGCCATTGCGAATGATAAAAGATTCCATCAGAAAGACAGTCTCTACATACTGAACAAGTATGACGAAAAAACACCTGAAGGCAGGCGACAAAAATTATTGCCCTTCATCTGGGGAACCATGGCCAAGCAGGGACAATTATATGGCAATAGAAAATATGACAATAAAGTCGACAATGCCAACCCCTATTGGTTTTCCTATCCAGGATACAGCGAGATAATGACTGGACATGTGGATACGCTGATCAACAGCAATGATTATCCACCCAATCCTCATACCAATATTCTGGATTTTTTCAACAAACAACCCAATTACAAAGGTCGCGTTGCCGCCTTCGGTGCATGGAACGCATTTGACAGGATCCTCAATGAGCAGCGTGCTGGATTCCCGGTCATCAATGCTTTTGACGACAACAGCAAGGCACTGAATGATCCAACCATGAATATGCTCAATGAAATGGTGAGAACCACCTTTAAGCCTTTTGGTACTTCTGAAGTTTTGGATGTGTTTACCTTTTACCAGGCTTTTCATTATTTGAAAATCAAAAAGCCAAAGGCATTCTATATCTCCTTTGGTGATACGGACGAGTTTGCCCATCATGCGGAATACAAATATTATCTGGATGCCGCTCATCAGTTTGATGAGTGGGTGGGACAAATATGGAACTGGGTACAGTCCGATCCTGATTACAAGGACAAAACCACTTTGCTGATCACCACCGATCACGGTCGCGGTGACCTCAACAAGGCTGAGTGGACCTCACACGGACAAAGTATTCCGGATGCCCATCAGATCTGGTTCGGCGTAATGGGGCCAAAGGTTAAGCCATTGGGTGAGATCAAAACGGCTCAGCAACATTATCAGAAACAATTGGCACAAACTGCTGCATCGCTTGTGGGAATGAAATTTGAATGCGAACATGAAGTGGCTGATGGCATCAACATCATCAGAAAATAATACACCTCATTCAACACTGTTTCATTTCTTTTAATTTTTAGTTTCTTAATGTGCTGATAATGTTTTGGTAATGCAGAACACTAAATTTTGCTTAACCCATTATCATGAACAAAAGAAAATTGGACGCTGTAGTCCTGAGTGATGTTCACCTTGGCACCTATGGTTGTCATGCCACAGAATTGATCAGTTATCTACGCAGCATTGAGCCGAAGCTGTTGGTATTGAACGGAGACATAGTGGACATCTGGCAATTCAGGAAACATTATTTCCCGGCAGCACACATGCAGGTCATCAAGGAAATCTTCAGCCTCATGTCAAAAGGCACGGAGATCGTATACATCACCGGTAACCACGATGAATCCCTCAGGAGATACAGTGGTCTTCGATTGGGTAATTTCCGACTGGAAGACAAGCTGGTGATAGAAATGGATGGAAAGAAAACGTGGATCTTTCACGGGGATGTGTTTGATGCTACAACAAAGGGAAGTGCCAAGCTGATCGCTAAATTGGGCGGACATGGCTATGACTTGCTGATTCTCGTCAATCGTGCCATCAACTGGATCCTGAAATTGTTGGGCAAGGAAAAAATGAGTCTAAGCAAGAAAGTCAAGAATAGTGTCAAGAAAGCAGTCGCATGGGTCGGAAATTTTGAACAGATCGCAGCTGAGTTGGCCATTGAAAACGAATACCAGACTGTTATTTGCGGACATATACACCAGCCCCAGATAAGGGATGTGGTCACCGAAAAAGGGTCCGTGGTCTACATGAACAGTGGTGACTGGATCGAGAACCTGACTGCATTGGAATACCAGCATGGAGAATGGACTATTTATCAGTATGACGAAAAAATTGCCACAGAAACTGCTGTTGTTGTCAATTTTAGGGATAACAAGAAAATTCCATCGCTCAATGTATTGACAGATGAAGTGGGTGTATTTTTTACCTCTTTGACATTAGCAGCCAATAAAGCATGAAAATATTTTATGCAGTTCAGGCAACTGGCAATGGCCATATCAGCAGGGCGATAACCTTATTGCCTTATCTGGAGGCCTATGGCACAGTCGATGTATTTCTCAGTGGCAATAATTATGCACTGAAGTCAGATCTCCCGATTGCATATAGGAGCAAGGGGCTGAGTCTCCAATACAATACGCATTCAGGCGGGGTGGATATCTGGAAAACAGTTGGTTCTGCCAAATTGAAAAAAGTTTGGAATGAAGCAAAATGTTTGCAAGTAGATAAATATGATCTGGTCATAAATGATTTTGAGTTCATTACTGCATTGGCCTGTCGCATCAAAAAAGTGCCATCCATTCAGTTCGGACACCAGGCCAGTTTCAGAAGCAAACTGGTGCCTCGACCTGAAACCCGGGATTTCATCGGAGAATGGGTTTTAGCTAATTATGCAAGAGCTTCTCAGCATTTGGGACTGCATTTCAAAAGTTATGATGAATTTATATGCAGCCCCATCATTAAAAATGCAATTCTGTCGGCCGACCCTGTTGATCTTGGACACATTACGGTATACCTATCACATATTTCTCAGGAAATTCAGTACAAGATGTTCAGGGAATTAACAAATTTCCATTTTCATATATTCTCTCCTGATGTCAATGCCCCATACCGTGATGCTAACATCAATTTTTTTCCAGTCAATCAGGAAATGTTTACACACAGCATGATCAATAGTTATGGTGTCATTACCGGAGCAGGATTCGAGACGCCAGCGGAAGCATTGTACCTGGGGAAAAAATTAATGGTCATCCCATTGAAAGGACAATACGAACAACAATGCAATGCTGCTGCATTGAAGGATTTCGGGGTTCCTGTGATAGAAAACTTTGACAGTTATTTTCCATCGCATTTCAACAAATGGATTTTTGACAACAATGTTAGGCCTTTGGAGCTTTCAAATTCAACTGCAGAAATTGTCCAAAAGTTATTCGAGATGAACAGCAACAGCAATTTATCAAATTCCGTTTCCCATCCATTCAAATTTGACGCTGCAGCTTTTTGATTTTCCCAATTTCGCAACATCCTTTTTCCCTTCTCGTAAGCAGGACTAATTTTTGCGAATGAGATTTGCAAAAATTTCGCAGCGTCGTGGGAAAGAAGCTTTCATTTTGTTTAATTTATATTTTCATTTATTCTGTTTCGGTTGCACAGGATACCACAACCCATCTTCAACATTTACCAGATATTACCATTGTGGGTCGCTATAGCCGATCTGATATCCAGCAAATGCCTGAGATAGTAGGCACTTCCATATATGCCGGAAAAAAAAGTTCACTGATTGTATTGGACAATGTCAAAGGCAATGTGGTAAACAATACCATGCGTCAGGTGGTGGCTAAAGTCCCGGGTATTCAGATCTGGGAAAGCGATGGCAGCGGCATTCAGATCGGCATAGCAGCAAGAGGCTTGAGTCCCAACCGAAGTTGGGAATTCAATGTGCGTCAAAACGGATATGATATTTCAGCTGATCCCTATGGTTATCCTGAGGCATATTTCAATCCGCAACTGCAGGCTGTACAGCGACTCGAAATTATTCGCGGTCATGGTGCCTTGCAGTACGGTCCGCAGTTCGGCGGCATGGTCAACTATATCCTCCGCAATGGCAGCGAGATAAAAAATAAGATTGAAGTCGAAACACAGCAATCAGCAGGCAGCAATGGCATGATCAATACCTATACAGGCGTTGGTGGAAATACAGGTAAAATACATTACTACGGCTTCTTTGATCACCGGAGTGCAGAAGGATATCGTCTGAATAGTCGCTTTTTTACCAACGCGGGATTTGGTACCATTACATATAAATGGAATGATAAAACGACACTGACAGCAGAACTCATGCATTCTCATGTCAGAAGCCAGCAACCCGGTGGTCTCACCGATACACAGCTACAGAAAAATATCCGGCAGAGTTTCAGGGAAAGGAACTGGATGGACATCACCTGGACAACCATGGCACTGATCGCAAATCATCAGATTACTAAAATAGCCAAATGGAATTTCAAATTATTTGGTGTATTGGGAGATAGGAAAAGTGTAGGGTATTTTCCATCGGCGGGTATTTTTGTACAGGATACAGTCAGCCGGGCAACACTGCAATACAGTCCCCGTAACCTCAATACAGATCTTTACCGAAACATGGGGGTTGAGTGGAGATACATAACGGATCATCATCTGTTTGGCTTGCGGAATACGTTTTCCGGAGGGTTAAGGTACTACCGGGGAAATACCTATCGTTTTGCAGCAGATGGTAAAGGCTCCACCGGTTCGGGTTACGATATGACTTTATTGGATGGTATTTGGACAAGAGATATTGACTTCAAAGCAAACAATGCTGCAGCTTTTGCTGAAAATATTTTCAGGCTTACTGATAAATTTCTGATCATTCCCGGAATACGATACGAGTACATTACTGGTAGTGCTGGTGGTAGGAACGGCTTCAACGGGAGCAGTGAAGTTATTCTCCAAAATCAAATCAGAAAAAGAGGTTTTATGTTGGCTGGTATAGGTGCGGAATATCATACAAGTAAAAATGGCGAAGTATATTTCAACATATCCCAGGCATACCGCCCTGTTCAATTTGCTGATCTTGCTGCACCTCCAACTACAGATGTCATTGATCAAAACCTGAGAGATGCAAAGGGATTCAATGCGGATATCGGATACCGGGGCAAGTTAGCAGACTATCTGTATTTTGATGCCAGTTTATTCTGGCTTCAATACAATAATCGGGTCGGAACAATCCTGCAGCAACGTCAGGATGGAAGTTTTTACAATTACCGAACAAATGTTGGCAGCAGCAATGCCAAGGGTTTTGAAGGGGTTATGGATTTCAATCCTTCAAAATTGATCTTTGGTAACAGTGGCTGGGAGACAAGCTTATTTGTTTCCTATGCCTTTAATGATGCGCGGTATGAAAATCTGAAAGTAGTGAGCAGAAACAACAACAACCAGTTGGTTGAAAAAAATCTGAAGAACAACAAAGTAGAGAATGCTCCTGAACATATTCTGAGAACAGGCTTAACATCAGGATATAAAAAATTCAATGTTACTGCACAGTTCAGTCATGTGAGTGGAGCTTATAGCGATGCAAACAACACAGTTGCTCCCAGTGCGAATGCTAACAATGGATTGATTCCGGCCTATCAAGTGATTGATCTGACATTTGAGTATAAAATCAGTCAACGTTTCAATTGGAAAGGCGGTATCAACAACCTTGCCAATGCAAAGTATTTTACAAGAAGGGCTGGTGGTTATCCCGGTCCGGGTGCCATGCCGGCTGATGGACGTACCTGGTTCATGACCTTGTCTGCTAAATTCAATTAAGGGGAGGACATTGCAAATGTTTGTATATTGGTGAACCATGGCCAAAAGCAAACATTATTATATCCGCAGATCACATCGGTATCTTGGGGTGTTGCTGGGAATCCAGTTTTTGATGTGGACGATAGGAGGGCTTTATTTCAGCTGGAGCAATATGGATGAGATCCATGGCGACTTTCAGAAAAAATCACCTCCCTTGCTCTCCTCAGATGTTGATCTCGTATCCCCAACGGCTGTGCTGGATTCCATCAAGAAATTGCATCGTGTGGATTCCCTCGTTTCCATTCAGTTGATCGATCTGCTGGGTGAGCCTTTTTATCAGGTCAGATGTATTTCTGCATTGCATGATCAGCAGAAAGGAATACACAGTCACGAGATGATGAATCATCTGGCAGATGCAAAGACGGGCAAGGTAAGAGGCCCACTCACGAAAGAAGAGGCTATTGCTGTTGCAGCAAGACATTTCAACGGAACGCCTGAAGTGGAGAAAGTTGAATACCTGACCAATACCAACTTGCACCATGAATACCGCGAAAATCCTTTACCTGCCTATGCAGTGAAATTCAAACATGCTTCGCAGACAGTCGTTTATGTAGCTGCTGAGTTAGGCACAGTGCAAAAATTCAGGAATGAAAAGTGGAGGATCTTTGATTTCCTATGGATGTTACATACCATGGATTATGAAAGCAGGGATAACTTTGGCAATCTCGCCCTTAGGGTATTTTCTGTTTTCGGACTGATCACAGTGATCAGTGGATTTGTGTTGTTCTTTATCAGTGCAAAATGGAACAGGACTTCCTGATCAAGCCTCAATTCTTTTGATGGATGCTCCCAGTGCGGTGAGTCGTTTGTCCAGATATTGATAACCTCTGTCGATTTGCTCAATGTTGTGGATGATACTTTTTCCTTCTGCGCTGAGTGCTGCAATGAGCAGGGCCATTCCAGCACGGATATCGGGACTGCTCATGGTGATGCCACGCAATTTCTGTTTGCCTTCCAGTCCTATGACTGTTGCCCTGTGGGGATCGCAGAGGATGATGCGGGCGCCCATGTCGATCAGTTTGTCGACAAAAAACAACCTGCTCTCAAACATTTTCTGATGGATAAGTACACTTCCCTTTGCTTGTGTAGACACTACCAATATGATGCTCAGCAGATCAGGCGTGAGTCCCGGCCAAGGATGATCATAGATGGTCAGTACGGAACCATCAATGCTGTCGCGGATCTCATAACTATCCTGTTCTGGAACAAGGATATCATCACCTTGAATATCAAATTGAATTCCGAGTTGTCGGAACTTATCCGGGATCATGCCGAGGTGTTGCACTCCTGCTCCTTTGATATTGATGGCACTGCCGGTCATGGCCGCCAGTCCAATGAAGGAACCCACTTCGATCATATCGGGGAGAATCCTGTGTTCCGTTCCCTGTAATGATGTTACTCCCTCAATGGTCAGCAGGTTGGATTTGATGCCCAATATTTTTGCGCCCATCCTGTTTAGCATCAGGCAGAGCTGTTGGAGATAGGGTTCGCAGGCTGCATTGTAGATGGTGGTGGTGCCTTTGGCCATAACGGCTGCCATTACGATGTTGGCTGTGCCGGTGACAGAAGGTTCATCCAGCAACATATCGGTTCCTTTCATTTCCTTACCCGAGAGTTTGAAAAATCCGAGTGTGGAATCATATTCCCATTGCACACCCAGTTTCAGGAATCCATCGATATGGGTATCCATTTTTCTTCTGCCGATCTTATCACCTCCTGGTTTTGGGATGAATGATCTTCCAAATCTTGCCAGTAGGGGTCCTGCTATCATTACAGATCCACGGAGGCGATTGGCTTTCTGCTGGAAATCAGGATCATCCAGCTTTTCGATCAGGATATGATCAGCCTGGAAGCGATAAGTATCTTCATTGATCCTTTGGGTCTTGACTCCCAGGTCTTCCAGGATACCAATGAGCAGTCGCACGTCCAGGATATCTGGTATGTTGCTGATGGTGACTGTTTCAGGAGTGAGGAGTACAGCACAGATTACCTGAAGAGCTTCGTTCTTGGCACCTTGTGGGATCAGATCGCCTTTCATTTTTTTGCCGCCTATGACTTCAAAGGATTTCATGCTGCGTTTTGACAAAGATATTCCATCCTTCAATTCGTTATTTTTACAGCGCCATCATTTTCACACAATCTGCCGACTTGCAACATTTTACTGATTATTCGCTGAAAGAAAACAATACATTCGGGATGGATGTCAAATGTTCTCACTTTTTTTCAGTGCAAGATGAAAAGGAGTTGCAGGTTTTGCTCACCGATCCTGATTTCATTTTGCTTAAAAACCAACACCCTGATTTTCTGGTGATCGGAGGCGGAAGCAATATTCTATTTACAGAAGATGTCAGTGGCATTGTATTGAAGATATCCATTGGTGGGGTCCAGTTCAGGGATGAGACGGAAGCGCATATTATCATCAGGGCAGGTGCGGGGATTCAATGGCATTATTTTGTTGATTTTGCCATTCAACAGGATTGGGGGGGTATTGAAAATTTATCCTGCATTCCTGGAACAGTAGGGGCAGCTCCCATGCAAAATATCGGAGCCTATGGAGTAGAAGTAGCTTCTGTGATCGACGCAGTTCATGCCTATGATATACTAGAGAACAGGATGGTTCGGTTCATCAAAGAGGAATGTCAGTTTGGCTATCGTGAAAGTTTTTTCAAACGAGGAGGGAAGGGGAGATACATCATTACTGCAGTCGACTTCAAGCTCAGTAAGAGACATGCGCTTCATCTTGAATATGGAGCCATTAAAGATGAATTGACAAAAATGAAGATGGAAGAGCCCACTATCAAGGATGTTTCAAAAGCTGTATGTGCCATTCGTGCTTCCAAGCTTCCTTCTCCGGATCAGATCGGAAATGCCGGAAGTTTTTTCAAGAATCCGGTGATCGATACAGAGCTGATGGAAAAATTGCGGTTGCAATATCCGGCGATGCCCAATCATGCATCAGGACAAGGATTCAAGGTGCCAGCAGGATGGTTGATCGAGAAAGCAGGCTGGAAGGGTTATCGGGAGGGAGATGCAGGTGTTCATGAAAAACAGGCATTGGTATTGGTGAATCATGGCAAAGCAAGCGGGAGGGAAATCTTGGCATTATCTAACAAGATTCAGGAAAGTGTTCGGAAGCAATTTGGAATTGAATTGGAAAGAGAAGTAAATATTGATAGCATTAAAAATTCTACATTTAATCAATGAATAAGCGATTATTTATGCCGCAATATAAGTTTGCCCTGGTTCTAGGAGTATGCCTTTGTTCATTTCTTTCCTGCAAAAAGAATGTGGCTTCAAATCCATCACAAACAAGGCCCCCTGATAAGATCAGTGAACAAAAGACAGTAAATCTAACCATTGATGGGATAGACAGAAATTTCATCGTGTATCTTCCTATCGGCTATAACAATGCTGGTAAAATGCCAATGGTATATGTCATACATGGCGGAAGTGGAACCCCTGAGGGAATGATCAATATTGCCAATTTCAAGCCAATTTCTGACAGGGATAAAGTTGTTTTGGTATATCCTGCTGGTGTACAAAGAAACTGGAATGACGGAAGGCCAACAACTCCTAATCAATTGGGAATAAATGATGTTAGTTTTTTCAATCAGGTATCTGATTATATGGTCAAAAACTTCGGTGTTGATGGTACCCGGATCTACGCGACAGGTATTTCAAATGGAGGTTTTATGTCTTCAAGGCTTGGTTGTGAATTAAGCAATCGAATTGCTGCAATAGCTGTAGTGGCCGCAACCATTGAAGCCAATACTATTACTTCATCCTGTAATCCTTCAAATCCTGTTCCGGCAATTTATATTCATGGTACTTTGGATCCACTTGTTCCATTCACAGGCGGGAATATGACGGCCGGCGGAACGGCAGGCGGAACTGTTCTTTCTCATTTTCAGGCAGTTGCTAAATGGGTGGGCATAAACAAGTGCAATGCAAATGCCGTTGAATCCGATCTCCCAGATATAGCGAATGATGGAACTACTATTAAAAAAAGATTATACGCTTCTGGAACCGGAGGGAGCGAAGTCATCAGTTATGTTGTTCAGAATGGAGGACATACATGGCCGCAAGGTTTTCAATATTTGAACGAGTCTATAATTGGAAAGACAAGTCAGGACTTGAATGCTTGTGAAGAAATTTGGAGTTTTTTCAAGAGGTTCAAAAGAGGATAGAAAATATTCTTTTGAATCTGAATGTCTAATTAGATAAACTAAATGAATGAAAAACTTTAACATCATCCTTCCTGGTCTATTGATTCTGATTCCCTTTGGTTATGCTTTCTATTTATATCCCTCTTTGCCCAACACCATCCCTACCCATTTCAACATGGAAGGGAAAGCTGATGGATGGGGCAGTAAAGACTCCATTTTTCTGCTTCCTTCGATCTTGGGATTTGTAAGTCTGATGTCCTATTTACTCCTCAGCAATCTGAAATCGATTGATCCCAAAAGAGCCGCCAAGGTTGATGACAGTCAGTACAAAAGGATGGCTCTATTCCTGGTTGTTTTTATATCGGCACTGTCTCTTGTCATCATGTATGGCACTGCCCATGAAGGTATCAGGATCGATCAGTTGCTTTTCCCTTTACTGGGATTATTCTTTGCTGGTTTTGGATCTTTCATGCCCAAGATCAAGCAAAATTATTTTGCAGGATTTCGATTGCCCTGGACTTTGGAAAACGAAGACAACTGGAATGCCACACATCAATTGGCGGGGAAGATTTGGATGATAGGAGGAGCCATACAGTTTCTAACAGGACTTATCCTTGAAGGTCCTTGGGCATTCGGAACTTTCATCTCACTGGTTGTTGTGATGGTTGTAGTGCCTACGCTCTATTCGTATTTATACTTTCGAAGAAAGGTTGCTAGATTGTTGAATAAAGATTAGTATTTACCAAGAGTTCCATTCAACGGAGAAAGGCAGGCTGTTTCTATTTTCCTACATCATTGAACGCATTAATCATGTAAATAGCAGTTTCAGCAAACTCCTTACCCTTGTTCATTCTGTTTACATCCGCCCTTTCTAGCGCCAGCTCCTCGTTTTGGGTTGTGAGAATGCCAAAAATTACCGGGACATCAATTTGTGTGGCAAGATAGGAATGACCCTGGGTAACATAATTGCATACATATTCGTAATGATCAGTATCTCCTTTGATGATGGCACCAATGACAATAATTGCTTCCGGATGAAGCGAGGATGCTATCTTTTTGGTGTATCCCACTGTTTCAACGGCACCAGGACAATCATAAACCTTGAATGTCCGGTTCTGATGGTTTAATTCATTTACACAACCCTCTAAAAGTTTCTCCGTAATTTCTTCGTTGAATCTGGATCTGATGATAGCGATCATTGTTCGAGTATTATATGATGTCTGGCAATTTTTATTTTGTCTTGTAAATAACGTTCATTGTAAGTATTCACCTGTGAATGCACGTTTAGCATGCTTGCAGAAAGTCCATTTTTATGGACTGTATTCAACTTGTCATTGTTGTTGGTGATAAGATCAAAATCATCAATATGAAAGTATTTGAGTATCCAGATGGCATCCTGATAATCTCTGTTGTCTCTGGGAAGTCCCAATTCTTCGTTGGCTTCAAATGTGTTCAGTCCCCTCTCCTGTAATGCGTATGCAGCTATTTTATTGGAAATACCTATTCCTCTTCCTTCATGACCCTTTAGGTAAATCAAAATTCCATTCCCATTCTCATGGATCAATCTCATGGACTTTTCCAGTTGGTCATTGCAGTCACATCTTAAGCTTGAAAATACATCACCTGTCAAACACTCACTGTGAATCCTGACAATGGGTCTGTTTTCAGCATTTGTATTTTTTTGTAAAGCCAAATGCTCAGTTGACGTTAGATTATTCTTAAAGGAATGAACAGTGAAACTTCCAAATTTTGTTGGTAGTTCAGCAGTTGAGATATGCGTTACATGATTTTCAGTTAGTAATCGATGGTCAAGTATTTGCTGGATGGTGATGATTGGTAAGTTATGTTTACTTGCAAAGTCAAATAATCTTTCTCTCCTCATCATGGTTCCGTCTTCCTGCATTATCTCACATATGATTGCAGCAGGGTAGTGACCAGTAATTTTGCAGAGATCTACACTTGCTTCTGTATGTCCCTGTCTTTCCAGCAGTCCATGTTTTTTTGCAATGACCGGAAAAAGGTGTCCCGGTTTGATAAAGTCATCAGGTGTAGCATTTTTGTCGGTAACCAGTCTTGCCGTAATGGATCTTTCAAATGCTGAAATCCCCGTTGTGGTACCATGTTTTGACGCAGCATCAATGGGATCATAGAAAGCGGTGTGAAATTGATCCTTTTGATTGCTCCTCAGAGGTTTCAGGTCTATCCTTTCAGCAGTTGCGGTATCCATTGCAATGCAAATCAATCCCCTGGCTTTAAGAGCACAAAAATTGATTTTTTCAGGGGTTGATGCGTCTGCCGGGAAAACAATATCACCCTCATTTTCCCTGGACAATGCATCAACAACAATTACCGGCTCCCCTTTTTTAAATGATGCAAGAGCTGTAGATAGATCTGTAAATTTCATTTTCACTTTTTCAATATTCTTTCTGTGTATTTAGCCAGGATGTCGAATTCAAGGTTCACTGATGAACCTTTTACAAGATTGGTCAGATTTGATTTTTCCAGGGTGACTGGAATGATGCAGAGATCAAAACTTGACTTCTTTAACTTATTGACCGTAAGGCTAACACCATTTACTGCAATGGATCCTTTGTAAACAACATATTTTGCAAATTGTTTGGGTAATGTAATCTCAATGAACCATACTTCATCCAGCTCTTTTATACTTTTAACCTGCGAAACTGTATCCACATGTCCCAGAACATAATGTCCCCCCAAAAAATCATGATTTCTTAACGGTAATTCGAGATTAACTGTCGCACCTTTTTTGTAAGTGCCTACAATTGTTTTGTCGAGTGTTTCTGGGGAAACAAAAAAATTCACTTGATTCCCTTTTTGTTTGATCACTGAAAGACATGCACCGTCAACGGCTACACTCTCCCCATTGTCCAATTTTGGTAATTTTCTTTCTGATTTGACCTCTATTTCAATTCCATCCTTTGTGTTCTTCAACCCAACGATCTTACCTTTATGAACGATTCCCGTGAACATTAATAAAATTTCCGCAAAATTAGGTAAAATGACAATGGGTCCTTACATGGAAGCAGCATTTAACATGGCAAAAACTGCCGACTTTACACGGGTGCGACCCAATCCACTGGTTGGAGCCGTAGTGGTTGCCAGTGATGGGCAAATCATCGGACAAGGATGTCATGAGGAATTTGGTCAGCCTCATGCTGAGGTCAATGCCATCAACAATGCATTAGAACAACAAAATGACTTAAGTGATTGTACCATCTATGTTACCCTCGAACCTTGCTCTCATCACGGCAAAACACCTCCCTGTACTGAACTGATCAAAAAACATGCTATAAGAAAAGTGGTCATTGGATCCTCTGATCCAAATCCTTTGGTCAGTGGAGCCAGCATATTGAGAGATGCCGGTATCGATGTTGAAATTCAGCAATATCCGGAATTAATTGAATTGAACAGGGAGTTTTTTGTCAATCACTTGTGTAAACGACCTTATGTGGCACTTAAAATGGCCATGACCATCGATGGAAAAATTGCAGATAGGTTCGGCGACAGCAAATGGTTGAGTAACGAAAACAGTAGAAAATATGTGCATGAAAACCTGAGGGCCAATGCAGATGCGATCTTGACTACCCATCATACTGTTATAAAGGATGATGCACGTTTGAACATCAGAAATACAGATGGAACAGTAAATGACAAAAATGTACTGGTGATCGATCGTGATCTCAGATTATTGCTGCCTGAAAATGAATCATTGTCAATCTTTTCATCACATCCCAATTCTACTATTTATCTTTTTGGTATTCAAAGAGAGATGAATGAAATACCCCATAATAATGTCAAAGTAATTTTCACTGATTTTGATAAGGACGGCAAAATCAATCTGGATTTATTTTTTAAGCAACTGCTGGAATTGAAATGTTATAGAATTCTTGTTGAAGCAGGAACTAAACTCTCAAGCCTGTTGATGTTGCATGATTCTATTGATGAAATGAATCTGTTTGTTGCACCTAAAGTATTAATGGATCGTCAAGCAATTGGTATATATGATCTTGACAAAGCTACCGGCATTTCAAATGTTCATAAATTTGTGTTGTCATCCCTGCGGCAATTTGATGATGATGTATTTATAACTTACCACCGAAGGATAGATTCAGGCCGACCTGCCAATGGTGGGGGACCTGCATTTTTGTAGCCTCGACAGGAATCCCTGCCGGCAGGCAGGCCTGCCCACCGAAGGTGGGGAACCTGTATTTGGTAGCCTCGCCTAGAATCGAACTAGGATCTGGAGCTTCGGAAACTCTTATACTATCCATTGTACTACGAGGCCAATTATGCATTTTTTCTGAAACTCTCATACTATCCCTGCCTACCGGCAGGCAGGCATTGTACTACGAGGCCAAGATCGGCAAAGTTAGTCATCTTCCTGTATTTTTCTCCTGAAGTTTTGTGTCGCCTGGATTTTATACTATCCTGTAGTTAACGGTATTCTGATTTGCCAATTTTGACTATATTGTTCATACAAAACCCTTACCATGTTTAACAGCAACCCATACATCGGACCATTGGTTATCGCTGCATTCATTCTCCTGGCCATCGCTGCCCGCAGATCAGAAACCTACAAAGGCTATGCCTTCACTATTCTCATTTTTGCTGCTGTAAGTACTTCACTTTTCTATCCGCAATATTTCACGCAATGGGGCAACTATAAATTATCCGGACTCATCATTCCTCTGCTGCAACTGATCATGTTCGGGATGGGCAGTTCCATGTCGGCCAATGATTTTGTTGCAGTGGTGAAAGAACCCCGTGGCGTGGTCATTGGTATCCTCTCACAGTTCACCATCATGCCAACACTGGGTTTTATCCTGGCAAAATACAGCGGACTTGAACCGGAAATTGCAGCTGGTATTGTGCTGGTGGGTTGTTCACCGAGCGGACTCGCATCCAACGTAATGGCTTACCTGGCGAAAGCCAATCTTGCGCTTTCACTTACCATTACTTCATGCACCACCTTGCTGGCTCCTTTTGTTACTCCGCTACTGATGAAATTGTTGGCGGGACAGTATATTGAAATTGATGTAGTGAAGATGATGATCGAGATCTCCAAGATGATCATTCTTCCGATCATTGCAGGATTGATCTTCAACCGACTGCTGAGCGGAAGAACCGCATGGATGGATAAAGTGATGCCCCTGCTCTCCATGTTCGGCATCGCTTTCATCATCGTCATTATTACTGCTGCTGGTCGCGATAGCTTGATAAATATCGGTCCAATACTGATTCTCATAGTGCTGGCACACAATGGATTCGGTTATCTGCTGGGATACTGGTCGGCACGCTTGCTGAAGATGAAAGAAGCCGATGCCAGAACGGTTGCCATAGAAGTGGGCTTACAAAATGCCGGACTGGCCTCGGGCATAGCCAAAGGATTGGGAAAGATCGCAACAATCGGACTGGCCGCAGGCGTATTCGGACCGATCATGAACATCACGGGTTCCATGCTGGCCTCCTACTGGCACAAGAGGACACCTAGCCAGGAATAAAGCTGAAGGCATATTTCCCTTTTGCTGCCGGTTTTTTATGTTGTAGGATCACCCTGGTGATCTTCTTACCATCCCATTTGTTGTTGAAGCTTTCGTATTCCATTCCTTCAGTGGAAGGTGTATCATAGACTACCTTCCAGAGTTTGGTATCAAACTTCATGACCAAAACTTTTCCATTTACAGAAGTGAATTGAAGTTGACCCGCTCCAATGCTGTCCACTTTGCATACTGTCATGAATACCTGTTCCAGTGAAGTTGCATTCGTTTTGAGTAAATACTCATCGGTTATATCTACTGATTCTTTTTCACGGTTCAGTTTTACTTTTCTGAACCAGCTCTGGATACCGGCTGCTTCCGGGTAAGCGGATGCAATGTTCAGGGAAAGAGAAGATTCTTTTTCATTGATCGTTTCTTTTACATCTTTTGCTTCAAAGGCACGGCCTTCTTTTTGTCCGATGCCATTGACGATGGGAAGATTATGGTACTCGGATCTTGTGAACCAGAGTTCATAGCGTTTGCTGGAAAACGTTCTGGCAGTATAGTTCCCTCTGCCAGCATCAACGATCATGGGTTCTCCTTTCAGATAGATCACGAAATCACCTACATCATTGTGGTTATGGCTTTCTGCATTGTGACCGCCATGGGTTCCCATGAACAATCCTGATGGTGTTCTGGCCGTAAGGATCTGCACATCCTTGATCCAGGAAGCAGGAGCATCTTCATACTCATGCAGTGGTGTCATTTCCTTCAGCACGAGCAAACTTCCCATCATGCGCATCCGCATTCCCGTGCTGCCGCCCTGTGTGGGATATTTCGTTTGGGCCCAAAGTCCCATTTTAATCATTGTGGAATCCTGAACAGCCTTGCCAAACCGATACAACAGGGTTCCCGCAGGTGTGAGTTTGGGATCAGCATCAGCAAAGTTCACAAAGTATTTATCGTCGATATGGGTCTTGGTGATATAGCCAGCCATGTTTCTGATCAGCGCATGATCAAAAATATTGATGCTACCATTGGAAGCACTGTGCAATAGTTCCAGACAATCATACGCACTGGCACCTGCTGCGAACCAGTAGCTTGGCCCCTCATCACAACCTCCTTCATCACCGAGTGAATTAAAGTAAGCGTCGAGTCCCTTCATGGCCGAATAGACCATCAGCTTGCGTCTTACTTCATTTCTTTCCAGGAGCAAAGAACTGAAGATCCAATTCGACATGATCCATGGGTTCCAGTTGTTCACGGGTTTTGTTCTGCTCATCCATCCGTACTTGCTACCATTTTGCATCATCGGCGTGAACAGTCTTCTGTCAGTTTCGTGATACATTCTTTTCCTCACGAGTTTGTTGATGGCATCCAGTTTATCTCCCACGAGATAATCAGCGATCGCCATCACGCCGGCAGTTTCTGCAGTGAAAAGATCCACGATGGGATTCTCCACATCCGGCAATCCAGTTCCACTGATATGGGCAGGCACACCCCAATAGCTTTCTTCGCAGATCGACCATATACCATTGAGAATGGCTTCCGTGAAACGGCCTTTGTTTTCAATGCTTTCAGCCAATATGAAATACGTGAGTACTTCTCTTTTCTTGAAAGAAATATTCGAATGCCTGAGTCGATCGCCACTCCTGACAAAATCCAATGAGATGGTGGCACTGATAGGTTCGAATTTATAGGACAACATTTTGTTGGCATCCTGCACGATTTTGTTCAGGTTGGCTTCCGGTACACGTGCTTTCCATTCTTCTGGTGATGTGGGATATGGTTTCCATTGGTCCTTGGGAAGGATCATCTGCATCACCTGGTCTGCCGTGTATTTTGTTTCAAGAATATTTCGTTGTGTTACCTGGGCAAACAATACTGAGCAAAACAGAGTCTGAAATAAAAATAAGTGTACACTGAAAACTTTTTTCATGCTGGTCATTTGGATCGGGTTTGAAAAGTATAGAACGGGGTTCCTTTAAATGGGATATCAGTTACCATGAATGTTGCTCCGGCGAGTGGTTCTTCCAGCAAGGAGGCATTGCGCAAACCACGGCTTGCGGAAGTGATGAACAGCGTATCATAGTTTTCACCACCGAAGCAGAGGGAGGTGACCTGTGAAACCGGCAAATCAATACTTCCGATTTTTTGACCTGTGGAGGGATCCCATCGGCTCACCTGCCATCCGCCCCAATGCGCGATCCAGAGCATACCATCTGCGTCGATGGTCATGCCATCGGGATATCCTTCTCTTGGATCTATCTGGATGACAGTGGTTCTGTTGGAAAGTGATCCGGAAATATTTTCATAGTCAAAACGATCCACACGAAGCGTAGGAGTATCTATGAAATAAAAGTACTGATGATCATGGCTCCAGCAAAGACCATTGGAGATAGTGCAGTTGCCAAATATTTTATGGATGCTGAGATCCTGATCCACTCGATACATACTTCCTCCTGGATGATCTTCTGAAAGTGGAAGTGTACCTGCCCAAAAGCGACCTGCGGGATCACATTTGCCATCATTGAACCGGTTCTTTTTCAACTGGGATTCAGGATCACCAATCCATTCTTTTTCACCGGTCTGTGCATCAATGAAGTATAGTCCCTTTTGCAGTGCAGCAATCATTCGTCCATCATCGCAAAATGCAAAGGATCCGATCATGCTGTCAACCTCAATGGTCGATGATCTGGCGGTTTCAGGACTGAATCCGTGTATCTTTCTTTCTACGATATCAATCCAATAGATGGATTTTGTTTCGGGATGCCACACGGGTCCTTCACCGAGAATGCAGATTCTTTTATCGATGGGTTGGATTTTCATATCAGTATGGTGATGGGCTCATGGATGTCCACCCGCCATCAATGACCAGTGATTGTCCGGTTATATGCCTGGCCTCATCTGAAACCAGGAAGAGTGCAGCGTGTGCGATGTCATCCACGGTAGCTGGTCTTCCCATGGGAGTGATGCGCGACCAGGTATTGGTGTATTCTTTGTCTTCCAGAGTGCGTTCGGTGAGGGTGGCGCCTGGTGCAATGGTATTCACATTGATCCCGAAGGCAGAGATCTCGGCGACAAGGTTTTTGGCCAGCATTTCGATGGCGGCTTTGCTCATGGCATAGGCGGCCAGTTGCTGATGGGCCTGATGACCAACAACGGATGAGGTGAAGAGTAGTGATCCGCCACTCGGTTGCTTCTTCATTTGAATGGATGAATGCTGTGCAAGGAAGAAAGTACCACGGAGGTTCACTTGCATTACCCTGTCGAAATCATTCGATGGATAGCTTAAAAAATCACCAAAGAGGGTGATGCCGGCAATGGCCATGGCGATATCAAGTTTACCATTTAGTGTAACCGTTTGTTCCACCATTTGCTGAATAAAATCAGGATCACCTGCATCGCCAGCCATGGCAGTGCAGGATCCTTTTTGTCTCACCTGTTGAGCTGCCTGTTCACATCTTTCTGCATCTACATCGTTCAATACCACATGGGCTCCAGCAGCTGCGAGCATTTCTGCGATCCGCAAACCGATGCCTTGTCCTGCTCCTGTAAGAATAGCCACCTTGTTTTGAAAATTATGCTGCATGGGGCATCAGTTGAGGTGAAATACTTGTTGAAGGGGGATGCTGATTGGAGAATTATCGGGATTGCAATCCATGATGTCTTTCATATAGGCCCACCATTTTTTCATCACCGGGTGATGCGGCAATTCATCCATTTTTTTCGGGTCTTCAACCTGTAAAATGCCGAACAAATGCAGACTCTCTCTGTCCAGATAGATGGAATAATCTGATATTCCCGACTCTTTCAACAGCTCCACCAACTCCGGAAAGATGGCATCATGTCTGCGTTGATATTCTTCTTCTTGTCCAGGATGCAGTTTCATCCGAAAAGCCAATCGTTGCATATTCGTCTATTAAAACAAAAATTACAACAAATTGGGGTAATCCTGAATTAATGTGCCTTCAAAAATGCAATTGCTTTTGCAAATGAGTCTTCTGTAGCCGTTTTGTTAAAACTGGGATTACTAGGGTTTGCAAATCCATGCCCCGCTTCATATTTAAAGGTCGTCAATTTCTTACCAGCCGTTTCCATATTCTTCTCAAACTCACTGACCATTGCGGGTGAAGGCGATCGATCCAAGTTCCCGAAGAAGCCCAGAATATCACATTGTATCGATTTTAGTTTGTCCATATTGGTCTCCGGTCTGCCATAGAACATGATGGTACCTTTGGCCTGATTACCTGCGAGTATCGCTGTCTGCAGACTCCACATACCACCAAAGCACCAGCCTACACTGTAAATAGAAGCATCATTTCCGGCATGCTGCATGGCACCTTGCAGGATAGTAGTCATGCGAACAGGATCTGCACCTCGACTGATCTTCATGGCTGAATCAGGCGTGGCAGCAACTTTTCCATCGTACATATCCACCGCTAGCACATGAAAATTTTCCAGCTCCTTGAAATATTTATCAGCCTCCATTTTTATGTTGTCGTTGAGTCCCCACCATTCCTGGATCACGATCAACCATTTCTTGCTTTTCTTCTTTGGTGCAATATAATATCCGCTGGCTTGCTTGCCATCTGCCGTATTAAACTGGATCATCTTTCCCATCAGATCGGCTGCATCAACTTTTACCGGCGAGAGATGCATTTGTCCGAATGCATTTTGTGATGCTTCCTGAAAATATGCCTTCATGGTTTCTGTTTCCATGCAGGAAATGATCTCTTTTTTAGCGATCATGGGTTCAGGAAGTTGCTGAGATTTCCAACTGGTCCAGATGGCCGCGAAAGTGATGATGAGAAGTAAAGTTTTTTTCATGATTGGGAATTAGGGACTAGGAATTGGGAACTGGGAACTGGGAACTGGGAAAACTTTTATTTAGTTGAAGTTAATTGTTTTGAGTATCAAATTAAATTCCTAGTTCCTAATTCCTAGTTCCTAATCCCCACCACAAAATTTCTCCCCCTTGTCCCAAACCCCAACACTTCCTGATATTGCTCATTGAAGAGGTTACGCACAGATCCATACATCACCCAACGTTTTGTGATTTTATACTGAGCCGAAATGTCTGTCAGCTGAAATGCTTTCATCTCTTTGGGATCAGCCATGAAGATGGGCTCCATTCGCTTACCGGCAAAACGCTGTGATATTCCAACATTGAGTTTTTTGTTTAGTTGCCATCCGGCCTGCAGATTCAGGTTGCTCTTGGGTGTTCTGAAAAGATTGCTGTATTTTTTTTCTCCCTTGGCTACATAACTGTAAGTGCTTGGATTGTAGTTGTATTCAACAGCCGTCGTTTCGCCGTTCAGATAGGTATAATTTACAGCAAACTGCCATTTGTCTTTTCTCCATCCGGCTTCCAGTTCCAGACCTCTGTCTACTTGCCTGTTGTAATTGAAGTATTTATTTCTGACATAATCATAATCAATACCATTTTTGATATCTCTTGTGAAGACCGTCCCTCTGAAACTGACTGTTCGGGACCCGATATACTGCAACGACAACTCTGTGGTGACAGATGTTTCGGGTTTCAGATTTTTTTCACCAGAGAAGCCATCAAACAATTGATACAGTGTAGGCGCTTTAAAGGCCGAAGATGCATTCAAGGCAACTCGCCACTTATTCTTGATGGTAAATGAAGGATTGAAAGTATAGGTAACATTATTGCCAAAGCGGCTGTGGTTATTGAAACGTACGCCTGACTCTAGGTTGAATCCACCCAGATTGAAAACAGCAGAGGCGAATGCACTTTGGTTGTTAACCTTAGCACTATCCCCTGACAATGCTGTTTTATAATTTCCCCATTGGCTGACACTGAGGTAGGACTGATCCGTATCGAACCAGCGTCCATCGATCCCGGCAATCAGCTGCAAATGTTCTGATGCACGGAAGTTGGCATAAACTTCACCGAAAGCAGATCTTCCTGCATAATCAGAACGCATGAATTTGCTGAAGCCGTTGAGCGAAAGTGAGTCATCAACATATTCCCTTTTGCTGTTGTTGATGGCAAAATTGGCTTGCAGCGTAAGTTTCTTCATTTTTCGGGTGAGCCCTGCATTGTATTGAAGATTGGTGTTTTTTGCAGTGAAATCTTTGGCATCTTCAAATGCGGCTTGGTCTAAGTCATTTTTATACCAGCTTCCCTGAAAACCCAGGCGGAGGATCCAATTTTTTTGCTGGTTGGTATTTAACTGGGCCAACAGAAAATCCTGCTGCATGCCGTCTTTATCGAAAACCTTTACCTTATTGGTGTCCAAGGCTGAAGAGAAACCTCTGGCGCTATTCCTGTTGTACTGCAGTTTATATTGAAGACCATTCTTCCCTTTTCCATTGACTGCTGCATCCAGCATTCTATGACCATATGAGCCGGTACTGAGGTTGAGTCGGGTACTCAGCTTTTTGCTGTTTTCGTTACGGGTGATGATGTTGATCACGCCGCCCACAGCATCAGATCCATAGAGACTGGACTGACCGCTTCTGAGAATCTCTATTCTTTCCACCTCTCCGAGTGGAAGAAAATTGATGTCGAAGCTGTTGCGGATGGTGGACACATCATAAGCGGGCATACCATCGATCAGCAGCAAGGTATTTCCGGTTGCGGCGCCCCTGACATATATATCATTGTTGGTACCCGGAGCATTGTTGGCCCCAACCACATTGACACCTGCCTGTCGGCCGATAAGTTCGCCAATACTATTGAAGGGACTCTTTTCAATTTCCTTTCTGCTGATTACTGTGATCAGCTTGCCAGTGTTGTTTTGTTTTTGTTCGAATCGGTTGGCTGTCACGACCACTTCTTCCAGTGTGGCACTGTCTTGTTGCGCTTGTATGCCAACTGATGTGAATAACAGCGCAACGAATACAAATTTCTTGGTCATAGTTTTTTGTTTACTATGAACCTTCGGATGGAACAGAATGATTGACTGCTGCGGCAGTGAAAACATCCCAGCTTTTCTCCCGAAAGCCCTGGTGAATAATATTGCATCAGGCAGGTCTTCTGGCTCAACCATCCATTCCGCCTTCCCGCTTGCGCAGTGGCTTGTGAGGGAATGGAGTCCTGAAAAATTCAGGCTTGGTTTTTACAGCTACGGGGATAGCGCCGGGATCAAAACCGGACTTCCCTTTTAATGATCAGCATGTGCATGATCAACCGTAATGCATTTCAAAGATAGGATAGAGTACATACCAAAGTGATCAATGATGTTCACAGCCTGTGGATTAATTACCGGGTTGTACATACAAATCTGATTTTCACTAACTTGAGGCCATGAGCAAAGCCAAACAACAACTGAATTTGTTCGATCTCACGATGATTGTGATCGGACTGGTGATAGGGATGGGTATTTTTCGGACTGCCTCAGACTCTGCCCGCGCTGCCATCACGCCCAACGTCTTTTTCATCAGTTGGATCGTAGGCGGATTCATTGCTCTCTGCGGAGCCCTCACCTATGCGGAGATCGGTTCACGATATCCCATCACCGGTGGCTACTATAAAATATTCGCTACCTGCTATCATCCTTCCATTGCTTTCGGTGTCAATTGCATTATCCTGATCTCCAATGCAGCATCGCTGTCGGGTGTAGCCCTGATAGGCAGTGAATACATTTCACAGATCATTTTCAGCACACCACCATCTGATTTTGTGAAGGCACTCATCGCCATGTCAGCCATAGGTATTTTTTATGGGATCAATCTTCTTGGACTGCGCATGAGTTCCACGACGCAGAACATCCTGATGCTGATCAAGATCTCCATGATCCTGCTCATTGTTTCAGCTATCTTTTTTCCGATGGGTAATATTGCTCCGGTCATTGATATCCCGCAGGGAGATTTCAGTTTTATGGATTATGTGAAGTCATTCGGTCTGGCACTGATTGCAGTCTCTTTCACCTATGGAGGTTATCAGCAAACCATCAATTTTGGAGATGAGGTGAAAGATCCGCAGAAGAACCTGCCCCGCGGCATCTTCATCGGTATCATGGTAATCATACTGTTGTATCTCTCTGTTAGCTATGCCTATTATAAAGTGATCGGATTTGAGGAACTGAAAAATGCAAAAGGTATAGCAGCCATTGTTGCGGAAAGGATGTTTGGTCCCACCGGCCGCTTTGCATTTTCCATTCTGCTTTTCATTGCCGTGCTGGCCTATGTGAATGTACTGCTGCTCAGCAATCCCCGTGTCATGTATGCCATGAGTGAGGATGGAATTCTTCCCAAAGCCTTTGCAAGAAAAGATGAGAAGCGAGATGTGCTCACGGTTAGCCTCACAGTTTATGCCATGATCAGCGTGGTGGTGCTGTTCTTTGCCGATACTTTCGATAAGATCCTCAGCTTTACCATTTTTCTGGATTCCATTGGGATGGCCTTCTCTGCTGCCACTATTTTCATCATCAGAAAAAGAACGCAGCACCTCGACAAGACCAAGATCTATACTATGCGGTTCTTTCCGGTGATGCCAATTATTTTTATTTCCGCTTATGTCTTTGTTGCCACCAGTATTGCAATTGATAAGCCCGAGACGGCACTCACAGCAACCGCGGTACTAGCCGCTTTTCTGCTGATCTATTTTCTTACCATGAACAAAAAGAGAACCCATGGAGCAGCATGATCTCTCCTTTATTATAAATCATCTTGGCGAGGACCATGCATCGTATTTCAATGCAGTTTCACCACCTATTGTGCAAACCAGTAATTTCCTTTTTGAGACAGTAGATGAAATGCGCAAAGCTTTTCAGGATGAGATGGGTGGATATCTGTACAGCAGAGGCTTGAATCCTACCGTTGATATCCTCCGGAAAAAACTGGCAGCACTGGATGGAGCAGAAGATGCGTTGGTATTCAACAATGGCGCGGCAGCCACCTTTGCCGGCGTTATGGCCAATGTCAAATCCGGAGATCATATATTGTCTGTTCAGCATCCCTATTCCTGGACACTCCATCTGTTTGATCAGATTCTTTCAAGGTTTGGCGTCAGTGTTACCTATGCTGATGGATCTGATACCGATTCATTTTTATCTCATGTTCAGGACAATACAACTTTTATCTATCTCGAATCACCTACTTCCTGGTGGCTGGAGATACAGGATCTTAAAGCCATTGCAGCTTTTGCAAAATCGAGAGGTATCGTAACAATGATCGACAACAGTTTTTGCACGCCGCTTTATCAAAAACCCATTGAGATGGGAATAGACATCTGTATGCAGACGGCTACCAAGTATATTGGAGGACACAGTGATACCCTGGGAGGAGTGCTTACTGGTACTGCAGAAATGATGCGGAGAATATTTCTGAGCGAATATTTGTGTGCAGGAAATGGAATTCAGCCTTTCAATGCATGGCTTCTCCTAAGAGGGTTGCGTACGCTGCCTACAAGACTCGACAGGATCACCAGATCTACTTATGCCTTATTGGAATACCTGAAAAAACAGACATGGATAGAGCGCCTTATATTTCCGCATGATCCTGATTATCCGCAATACGAATTGGCCAAGCAACAAATGAGCGGGGCCTGCGGATTGATCAGTTTCTATGTCAAGGCAAATAAAGTTGAAGAGATTGAATTGTGTTCCGATGCCCTAAGGGCTTTTCGAATGGCTGTGAGCTGGGGCGGACACGAATCTCTCCTCATACCCAAATGTGCCGGTATCCCTAGAGAAGAGTTTGATCCTTCTAATCCTACCCACCGAATGGTCAGGATCTATGTCGGACTAGAAGATCCGGAATTCCTGATAGCTGATCTGGATCAGGCATTTGGACGGCTTGCTATATTGTAAGCGGTCGTTTGAAAGGACGAATGATTTTGTTAATCCCTCATTAAGTTGAATCTTTGCACCCTGATTCAAACCGTTGTTTGGACAGATTCAACAAAATTCTATGACATCGAGGGTTATTTTGGGTGCTTTTTTCAGTTTGCTGTGTATTTCAGGTTGGGCTCAGGGTGATACATGGGACCTTCTGCGTTGCGTGGAACACGGCATGAAAAACAACATTTCAGTGAAGCAGGCAGAGATACAGGCGCAGCAAGCCGAAATCAATTTTCGACAGGCCAATTTGCAGAAACTGCCTTCACTTCAGTATTCACTAACACATGGTTTTTCGTTTGGACGGACACTTGACAGAACTACCAACGTTTTTACTAGCCGATCGGCTATGTTTGAACAAATGTCACTTCAGTCCAATGTATTGCTGTATAATTTCAAAGCCCGCAAGAACAATGAAGAAGCGAGCAAGTTCAGTCTTGAGGCAGAAAGAGCTGGTATCGAAAAGGCAAAGAATGACATCGGACTCACGATTGCTCAATTGTACCTGAGGGTTTTGCTTAGCATCGAGCAATCAGAGATAAGCCGTATCGTTTTACAGCAGACAAAATCTCAATACAACAATACGCGAAAACTGGTAGATGCCGGCTCACTTCCGGAGTTGAATGCAGCTGAACTGGAGGCTACCGTTGCCAGGGATAGTGCAACCTATGTGCAGGCATTGGCCCAGGTTGCCCTGGACAAGCTCTCCTTAAAAGCCGCACTCATGTTACCGGCTGATCAATCATTTGAAATTGTTGTACCCCCAATCGACAAGATACCGGTAGACAATATATTAGAACTTCGCCCTGATGTAATTTATGAAACTGCTCTGAAGTCACAACCCCAGATAAAAGGGAATGATCTCAGAAGACAGGCTGCCGAAAAGGCCCTGAAGGTTTCTGAAGCGCAGATGAAACCCAGTTTGGCTGCATTTGGTCAATTGGCCACCAACTTCAATCAGTTCCTTAAGAAAAGTACAGGGGTGAGCTATCTTGGTGAGCAATCTACAGGTGCGTATATCAAGCAGGGCACTACCCAGATTCCGGTGTATGCCCCCAATTTTGGCGTGAATTTTGTCAATCGCAGTCTGGGCCAATATTTTGAAGGATATGGTCAACAACTGCGACAGCAATTTGGTCAGGGTGTCGGACTCTCTCTGAATGTGCCCATATTTAATGGGCACCAGGCAAGAGGAAACATGGAACGTTCCAAACTCAACCTCAAGCAGACCGAGTTGTCTATAGAACGGGATAAACTACAACTCAAGCAGGATATTTATACGGCTTACTACGGAGCTACCGGGGCCTATCAAACCTATGTAGCCAGAACAAAAGCACTCGAGACTGCTGAAAGGTCTTTTCAGCTTGCGAACCGGAGATATGAATTGGGTGTCATGCAAACCATTGAGTGGTTGAACAATCAGAATAATCTTACCCGTGCCAGAATCGACAAGGTGGTATCACAATATGATTTTGTGTTCAGAATGAAGGTGCTTGAATTTTACAAAGGGCAGGGACTACGTTTATAATCAAAGAAAAGCAGAAAAATGAATAAGAATTGGAATTGGATCATTGGTGGAGTGGTTGTATTGGTGATTGCCTTGCTGGGCCTTAAAAAGGCTGGAGTGATAGGTAAGGACGAGGCTACAAAAGTAGCTGTAGAAAAAGCCTCCAAAAAAGATATCACGGAAATCGTAACAGCCAGCGGCAAGGTTTATCCTGAAGTCGAGGTGAAGATCAGTCCCGATGTATCCGGAGAGATCGTAGATCTCAAAGTACAGGAAGGAGACAGTGTAACCAAAGGACAGTTGCTGGCGATGGTATATGCTGATATCTATGCAACACAGCGAGACCAGGCGGCGGCAGGAGTTGCGCAACAGTTGGCCCAAGTGGAAAATGCTTCCGCATCTTTAGGGTCTTTCAAAGCAAGGCTGGATCAGGCTGAGCGTCAGTATCAAAGACAGAAACAGCTCTTCCAGGAAAAGGTGATCTCCAAGCTTGAGTATGAGCAATCAGAAAATACATTTCTCACTGCAAGAGCGGATTATGCTGCTGCACAACAATCCATCAAAAGCGGACAGGCTGCAGTGGCCAGTGCAAGAGCAAGTTTGCAAAGAGCAGATAAAGATCTTGGTAGGACCAGTGTGTTTGCTCCAATGAGTGGTATTGTTTCCTTGCTGAACGTGAAGAAAGGTGAACGAGTGGTAGGCAACTCCATGATGGCAGGTACAGAAATGATGAGAATTGCCGATATGAGAGTGATTGAGGTGAGAGTAGATGTGGGAGAGAATGATATCCCCAAAGTAAAAATCGGAGATTCTGCAATCGTTGAAGTAGACGCCTATAATAAAAGAAAATTCAAAGGAGTTGTCACCCAAATCTCGAGCACCAACAGAGGAACAGGGGGCGCCGTGGTTGCCACCTCCACTGATGTTACCAACTATGAGGTCAGGATACGACTGAACCCTTCTTCTTATGCTGATCTGATATCAACAGGAAGTAAAAAAAGTTTTCCTTTCAGACCCGGAATGAGTGCGAATGCAGATATTCAGACAAAGACGCATGCCAATGTTATTTCTGTTCCAATCAATGCAGTAACCACAAGGGACCAGTCGGATACCGCTGTTGCAGGTAAAGAGGTGAAGGAAGATAAAAAATCACCAGCTGATCAGGGTGGCATGGAAAGCGAAGCGCCAATAAAAGACCTTGACAAGATGGATGAGGTGGTCTTTGTTCTACAAAAGGATGGCACTGTTAAACGTACCAAAGTACGCACGGATATCCAGGATATGAACAATATTGAAATCGTTGAGGGCTTGAAAGAAGGAGATGAAGTGGTTGTTGGACCTTATACAGTTGTCAGCAAAACCTTGCGCACAGGAACCAAAGTGAAAGTGGTCAAGAAGGAAGAGTTGTTTGAAGTGAAGAAGTGAGTTAGTCCTTAGATATTAGACCATAGACGTTAGACCTTAGACATTAGACCTTAGACTTTAGATCTTGGATATATGATTTACGTTCTGTAATAATGGTGGTAATTATCCACTAACGTCTAACGTCTAAAGTCTAAGGTCTAAGGTCTAACGTCTAATCAGTATCTTCGTCCTATGAAATTCGGCGTCATCGGCAGCGGCAGCTGGGGAACAGCGTTGGTGAAGATCCTGCAAGACAATGGTCAGCATGTTATCTGGTGTGTCAGGTCTGAAAAAATGGCAGCTCATATTCGTGCCAAACATCACAATCCCAAATACCTGAGTTCCGTTTATTTTTCTGATGAAAGATTGGAGGTTACTACTGATCCTGCCATCGTTTATGCACAGGCAGATATGATTGTTCTTGCTGTGCCTTCAGCTTATGTGCTTTCATATATTCAGAACTATGCAGCTACAATTGTTGAGAGATCGGTTACAATCATTTCAGCTGTCAAGGGCATCCTTCAGGATTCAAATGTTTTGCTGAATGATTATTTGATCAAATCTTTGGGCTTTGATCCTAAGCGCTATTTTACCATCATGGGCCCCTGTCATGCGGAAGAAGTGGCAGCAGAAAAACTTTCATACCTAACCTTTGCCGGTGCAGATGAAACAGAAACTTCGAAGATTGCATCCAGGTTCAAAACTCCATATATCAATACGGTTGTCAGCACAGATGTTGCCGGTGTTCAGTATGCTGCAGTTCTGAAAAATATCTATGCCCTGGGTACCGGTATTGCCCACGGATTGGGATATGGCGACAATTTCCAGAGTGTGCTGGTTGCCAACGCCGCCGGCGAAATGAAAAGATTCCTGAATGCCATCCGTGAAGGTATCCAACACTCAATTGATCATGCTTCTTCCGTTTATTTGGGGGATCTGCTGGTAACCTGTTATTCCTTGTTCAGTCGCAATCGTTCATTTGGCAATATGATCGGTAAAGGTTACAGTGTGGATGCAGCCAGGCTTGCCATGCAAATGGTTGCAGAAGGATTACCTGCAGCCAAATGCATTCATGCCATCAATGAGAAGGCAAATGCACACATGCCCATTGCAGAAGCGATCTATAAAATTCTTTGGGAAGGGGAGGATGCAGAGCTTGCTTTCAGTAGGCTGGAGGCAAGTTTGAGCTGATTATGTACTGATGAAAAAAAGCGAGGCAGCTATTCCATCAGCCAGAAATCTGCCTTTTGGAGTGAGTATCCATGCGTCTTCACTTTCAACAACATTTTCAGCCTCTGCAGGGATTTGCATACTTTTTCTGATGACATTCAATTTCTCTTCACCCCACTGATCCCTGATTCTGTTTTTATTCAATCCTTTTGAAGACCGCAGAGAGGTCATGATGTATTCATTGAGCAGATCAATATCAGATAGATCTTCCGATGAAGATGGAAGTTTACCTTCCTTTATTGCCTGCATATAATCGATATTGTGAGCCAAGTTCCAGCTTCTTTTTCTGCCATCGAAGGAATGGGCAGATGGGCCTAGACCCAAATAGGGCCTTCCTTCCCAGTATGCACTGTTGTGCCTGCTTTCAAAACCTGGCAGAGCAAGATTGGAGATCTCATAATGATGGTAGCCGGCAGATGAGATTTTTTGGATCAGCGACTGAAAACATTGCGCTTGATCATCGGTATTTACCGTTGCCCTTTTACCATGTTCGATCATGTGGTGCAGTGCAGTTCCCTCTTCGACAGTGAGGGCATAGCAGGAAAGATGGGGTATTTTGTTTTTGATGGCGAGCTCAACATCATCTTCCCATGACTGGAGGGATTGTCCGGGTGTGCCATAAATCAGATCAATACTGAAATTTTCAAAGCCGGCATCACGTATTATGTTTATGCACGCCTTTGATTGTTCGGCATTGTGAGCCCTGTTCATCCAGATGAGATTTTCCTCAACAAATGATTGGATACCTATGCTGAATCGGTTGATACCTATCTTCTGCCATGCGTTTGCTTTTTCTTTTGTTATGTCATCAGGATTGGCTTCCAGTGTAATCTCGGCATTGTCAGTAACATCATAGTGAAAACAGATTGTTTCCAGGATTTTTTCGATTTTTTCAGCACTGAGCAGGGAAGGTGTTCCTCCTCCAAAATAAATAGTCTCAATCGGTTCAGAGACCTCGTCTTTTCGGATCATGGATTCAACCATCAACGCATCGGCCATTTCATTGATTGATTCGAGTCTTGTAGAAAAGTGGAAATTACAATAATGGCAGGCTTTTCTGCAGAAGGGGATATGTAGGTAAATGCCTGCCATGTGAATGCCTTTCAGATAAGGAACGTAGATTTGTATCAGTGCAAAAGACTTTCAACTTTTTCATTCATTTCATCACACTCCTATGCTTGTTTCAATCAGCAGAGGCTCAGAATGTGCATATGTTGGAGATCCTTTGTAAGGATAAAGTTATGACTCCCTGGCCGGAAAAACTGAAGTGGCAGGAATCCTTTCCAAATGCCGATAGCGCTCGCTCTTATCTTGCAAAGTCATTTCTACCCCAATTGTTCAGAGAGGGTTATCTGGCAGCTTCTGTTGACAGTATAGACAATGAAAAATTCCTGACACGTGCATGGATCTTTCTGGGAGATCAATACAGCTGGGGCGAATTGATAGCAGACAGCAACTTGGTCTTGTTGGGCGGTACATCATATAACAAAGGTTGGATCAAGCCTGGAACGCTATTGAATACGGTCAGTTTGCAGGAGGCCAGGGAAAATGCCTTGACTTTACTGGAGAACAATGGTTATCCATTTGCAGAGATTCGGATCGACAGCAGTTATTTTGTGAACAATTCCCTATACGGCAGACTTCGTGTACTAAGAGGACCGTTGTATCATATTGATAGCCTCAAGGTTGAAGGTAAAATCAGGATCAGTAAAAATTTCCTGCATCGATATTTATCAATTGCAAAGGGGGACATTTATCGAAGATCTTCACTTAATAACATATCCAAAAGATTATCGATGCTGGGTTATCTGAAGGAAACCAAACCTTGGGAGTTGGATATGCTGGGATCTGGTTCTTCCTTAACGCTGTTTCTCGAACAGCAACGCAGCAGCAGGTTCAATCTATTGGCTGGTTTGATGCCATCCAATCAACAGATTGGAGGAAAGGCCTTGCTCACCGGTGAAGCCGAATTGGATCTCAAGAATGGATTTGGAGCAGGTGAAGAGCTCAGTGTATTATGGCAACAGATACAGGTCAAATCCCCCCGCTTGAGGCTTGCTTTCAATAAGCCTTATATGTTCAATAGTCAGGCTGGTTTTGATTTCAAATTTGATCTCCTGCGAAAAGATTCCAGCTTTCTGAATTTACAGGCGAGAGTAGGATTGCAATATGTTAAGGACCCGGCAAATGTGCTGAAGATTTTCTTTCAGCAAAACAACTCAAATCTCATCAATCTGGATACTATTCTTATCAGACGAAGTCAAAGACTCCCGGAAATGCTTGACCTGAGAGCATCCAACATAGGACTGGAATGGTTGGTGAATAAAACTGACAATTTTCTCAATCCCCGAAAAGGTTTAGAATTGGGTGTATCCTTTTCAGGGGGAATCAGAAAAATAATTCGCAACAGCAGTCTTGTTCAGAGCTCACTATCAAAATTGTATGATAACATTGATCTGAGGACTACCCAGTTCAGATTCAGCACCCGTATCAATAAGTATAGCCGATTGGGAAGGCAATCCACCATCAAAACCGGAATGCAGGCAGGTTGGCTGGAAGGGAAACGTCTTTTGTTGAATGAGTTGTTTCAATTGGGTGGCATTAAAACCCTCAGGGGTTTTGACGAAGAATTTTTATATGCCAGCCGTTACTGGATAGGAACTTTGGAGTATCGGTACCTGATGAACACGGCCTCTTACCTCTACACATTTGCAGATGTTGGCAGGCTTTCAAGACCGACTCCCCTGGGTACAAGTAATGCTAATTATGCCGGACTCGGTTTCGGAATTTCTTTGTCAACTGCAGCAGGACAATTGAATCTTGCATACGCTGCAGGAAAGAATAACAATTTGCCTTTCAATTTCAGAGAGGCAAAACTGCATTTTGGATTTGTGAGCCTGTTTTGAAGAATACCATTTCTGATAGCTTAATTTTGTTTTCCAATATGCAGAGAAAGGCAACACATATCTTGGTATTCTTTTTATTGCTGTTTTCCATTTCCGATGCACAAGAGATGCTATCCGAAGAAACATTCAATGAAACTGTCAATATTGACAGCTTGATTGCCGATTCCATTCGAAAAGAATTTATTCAAAGCCATATTCCACTTTCTGCTCAGGAAAGAAGCTCAGTTTTATTGGATAGTACAGACTTTCAATATGGACCTTACCTTAAAAGTTATATGAAAGGTGCAAGATGGTTTGGGGTATTCAAAAATTCTGAAAGGATTTATCTTTCTAAAAGAGAGAATGTAAACAGGGAATGGGTCTTGTATTTATTTCTTTTTCTCCTTTTTATCCTTGGTTTTATACATTCTTTTGATAGAACCTATTTCAAAAATTTATTTAGGGTATATCTGAATCAGGGATTTGTATTCAGACAAACCAAAGATCAGCTGCTACATTCTTCCCTAACATCTCTTTTTCTCAATCTGCTTTCTGCTTTTTCAGGTTCAGTATTTTTATTTTTTGGGTTGGGTTTGTCGGAAAAACTGGTGGGAGTTGAGAGATTCACCATGATGGGCTTATGCAGCCTTTTGGTCATTATTATATATACAGTCAAATTTACTTTTTTCAAGGTGATGGGTTGGTTATTTGATGAAAAAGAAACATTCGAAGATTATCTTTTTATTGTTTTTTCAACTATCAAGCTGGCAGGTCTTCTGATGCTTATTGCGTCCATGTTGATGGCAATTACCGCACCGGAAAATATCAATTTGTTGTTTACTTTGGTGGGATACATTCTGCTAGCCATGCTCCTCTTTAGATCATTCAAGGGATACCTTCTTTTTGCCAAAGAAGTAAGTTTTCCGATATATCTCTTAGCGTCTTTTGCTTTGGATATACTTCCCCTTGCCCTTCTGATAAAATTTGTTTTCAGCAATTATTCCCTCTTTCTTGGCGGACTGGTGTAGATAATTGTTGAAATATTTCCAAGCTTACATTAAACAAGAGGCCCTCAATTTTTTTTGGCATGATTTCTTCAGCCGATTTACTGCTTTTTTTTATTTAATTTTGCATAACATCATTGCAGGATATGACCAAAAACGGCAAGAAAGTTGCAGCGGGAGATCAGAAAAAAGTAAAAAGAATTCTTATCACCCAGCCCAAACCAGAATCTCCCAAGTCTCCCTACTTTGAATTGGCAAAGAAACACAACGTGGAGATGGATTTTCTCCCTTTTATACAGTTGGAACCTATTCTTTGCAAAGACTTCAGAAAACAAAAGATTGATATAGCTGAATATTCAGCCGTTATTGTTACCAGTAAAAATGCCATTGATCATTTTTTTAGGATTTGTGAAGAGATGAAGATCACCATCTCACAGGATACAAAATATTTCTGCATAAATGAATCTGTTGCTCTCTACCTCCAGAAATTTATCCTGTACAGGAAGCGTAAAGTTTTTTTTAGTGCAGACGGAACCAATAAAGGCCTTTTTGATGTAATCAACCGCCATAAAGGAAATGAGAAATTCATGTATCCCTGCTCAGAAAATCAACAGGACAATGAAATCGTTGGTTGGCTGAAGAATCACGGATGTGAGTTTGTTACACCCTACATGTACCGCACCATCAGCAGTGATGTTAAATCTCGCATATCTGCCCATGATTTTGATGTAATATGTTTCTTTACACCGAGTGGTGTTAAAAGTTTATTGGAAAATTTTCCGGGCTTTACCCAGAATGGAACCTATTTTGGCGCTTTTGGCAGCAATACTTCCAAAGCAATAGAGGAGGCCGGTCTCAATCTTCATATCAAAGCTCCTGAGCCTCAGGTTCCATCCATGGTAGCAGCTTTGGAGAAATTCCTGGGAAACAAATAAGAGCACTCTAAAGTGACACCCCATCATAACAGGTTGATCAAGGAAACCAGTCCTTACCTGTTGCAGCATGCAAAGAATCCTGTTGATTGGTATCCATGGTGTGATGAAGCACTTGAAAGGGCAAAGTCAGAGAACAAGCCCATCCTTGTAAGCATCGGCTATGCGGCCTGCCATTGGTGTCATGTAATGGAAAGAGAAAGTTTTGAAGATGCTTCAACGGCACATCTGATGAACGCTCATTTCATATGCATCAAAGTTGACAGGGAGGAAAGGCCTGATCTGGATCATTTTTTCATGGATGCCTTGCAGGCTACATCCGGTAGCGGCGGTTGGCCGCTTAACATGTTTCTGACTCCTGACGCAAAGCCTTTCTATGGGGGTACATATTTCCCTCCCGAGCCATTTCAGAACAGGATCTCCTGGAAACAGCTACTGGTCCGTATTCATGAGGCCTTTCATAAAAGAAGGGGAGAGATAGAGGAACAGGCCAACGGGATCATTGAGCATCTTTCCAGGACCAACAGGCTGAATGAAAAAATCAAGCAGCGGTTTGAACTCCCAATGGAAAACCTTTTCTCCAGAGATCAATGCGAAACCATTCTCCATAATCTTCTCGATTCAGCTGATAAGCAAGATGGTGGCTTTGGTTTGGCTCCTAAATTTCCTCAGACTTTTTCCATACAGTTTCTTTTGAGATATCATCACTATTTCAATAATGAACATGCATTGGATCAAGCTGAATTGAGTCTTCAGAAAATGATGAATGGCGGCATATATGACCAGATTGGAGGAGGATTCTGCCGTTATTCCACCGATAATGAATGGCTGGTACCACATTTCGAAAAGATGACCTACGACAATGCCTTGCTTATATTGATATATACGGAGGCATATCAGATTACCCGGAAAAAAGAATACAAGATAATTGTAGAAGAAACCATAGGTTTTATGTTGCGGGAAATGCAACATCCCGGGGGTGGTTTTTTTGCAGCCCTGGATGCGGATAGCGAGGGTGTTGAAGGGAAGTTTTATACCTGGACTAAAAAAGAATTTGAAGAAGCTTCCGGTGATTCAATTTTTAATGAATTGCTTGATATTACTGAAGAGGGCAATTGGGAGGGGATCAACATCCCAAGGATGAAAATGGCAATTGCAGATTGGTCTCGCAACCATGGGTGGAGTGAATTGGAGGGATTGAGCAAGCTCAGAGATTGTAAGATGAAACTCCTTGAAACAAGATCGGACAGGATTCGACCGCAGACTGACGACAAGATCCTTTTGGGATGGAACGCCCTTTTCAACCAAGCCTTGAGCAGGGCAGCACTTGCCATGCAGAATGAAAATTGGATCCAGGCTGCAAAGGAGAACATGAATTTTCTATTTAAGGCTTTTGAAGACAAAAAGAGTAAAGGCTGGCTTCATACACACAAGGAAGGGGAATCAAAGTATCCTGCTTTTCTGGATGATCTTGTCTATACCATCCAGGCATTGATCTATTTGTACGAAGCTGATCCCGATTCTTGCCATATCGTCAGGGCAAAAGAATTGGTGGAATATGTTGAGAAATACTACTCAGATGAGGAGGGTGTCTATTTTCTATTTACACCTGATTTTCATAAAGATATTGCAGTGCGAAAACTTGATCTGTATGATGGAGCCATTCCAAGTGGTAATGCTGTAATGGCCTGGAATTTATATCGCTTGTCTATCCTTTTTGAAAGATCACATTGGCGGGATAGAGCTTTGAAAATGCTGGAAGGTACCCGGGATGCAATCCTCAAATGGCCAAATTCATTTGGCGTTTGGGCCAATCTGTTGCTGGAAAATATAGTCGGAACCCATGAAATCCTCGTATTGGGACCTGAGTTCCAATCTGCTGGCAGGTCAATATTGCATCATTATATCCCCAATAAGGTCTTTATGTCTGCCCATAAACCCGATACACAATTCCCACTTATGAGGGGGAAGCCAGATTCAGCCAAGAATACCTATTTCCTCTGCAGAGATTACACTTGCCAACTACCTTTTTTTACTGAATCTGAACTTATTCAGGCCACATTAACAAAAAGATAGGCTATCTCATGCAATATGGCAGAAAAATGCCCGTTTTGTGAAGTTATTGCCATTGTTGTTGGCTTGTTAATTTTTTTGGCTTTAACAAATTGGAACAAAGGCAGTTAGGTTAAATTGGTATATATTTGTTTCAATGCTCACCAAACAAGGTATCAAAATGAAAGGCATTTCTTCTTATGCACTGGCTTTGATCTCACTGTGTATGATCGCTTCAGGTTGTGGCAAGGCCGGTAAGTCTTCAAAGGGTGGTGTAACAGGGGATGGCCAGTTACATGGTGTTTCTCTTGGGACCAAGTACGTGATGCCCAAGCCTCCCGGAATGGTTTACATACCCTCAGGAACCTTTCATATGGGTCCCTCGGATGAGGATATCAGCTATGCATTCACCGCCCGAAATAAACAAGTGTCTATCAATGGATTCTGGATGGATGCGACTGAGATTACCAATGATGAGTATCGTCAGTTTGTTTACTGGGTTCGTGATTCAATAGCGGGCACAATCCTGAATTTTAAAAAGAATGCACAAGATGGAACGAGCGCCATTGATTGGGCAAAAGTAAGAGCCATAAAATGGTCTGATCCCAAGATACAGGAGCAGTTGAGTGCCATGATCATCACTCCTGACAACAGGATAAATGGAAGGAAGGAAATGGATGCTCGCAAAATAATCTATCACAGTGAGATCCTTGACTATAAAGAAGCTGCCCAGAGGGCCAATGCGGATAAAGCTCGCTCAAACTTCATTGTCAAGAAAGATACACCCATCTATCCAGATACCCTGGTTTGGATCCGCGATTTTACTTATTCTTATAATGAGCCCATGGCTAAAAAGTACTTTTCACATCCGGCTTACGGTAACTATCCTGTAGTGGGTGTGAATTGGAAACAAGCCACAGCTTTTTGTGAATGGCGTACCCAGTTTCTTAATTCATTCCTTGAGTCAAGGAAAAGGATGACAGAATCAGATTTCAGGTTGCCTACGGAAGCAGAGTGGGAATATGCAGCCCGCGGAGGAAGATCACAGGTTTCATTCCCATGGGGCGGTCCCTACCTTAGAAATAAAAAGGGATGTTTGCTAGCAAACTTCAAACCAGGTCGCGGAAATTATCCCGAGGATGGTGGTATGTATACGGTTAGGGCCGATGCTTACTGGCCTAATGATTTTGGTCTTTACAATATGGCTGGCAATGTGGCAGAATGGACATCTTCTCTCTATTATGAGGGAGCCTACAATTTTCAGCATGACATGAATCCGGATATCAGGTTTAATGCCTCTGATAATGAACCGCCCCGCATGAAGAGAAAAGTTGTAAGGGGTGGAAGCTGGAAGGATATAGGTTTCTTCCTCCAGAACAGCAGTCGTAATTATGAATATCAGGATACAACTAAATCATATCTGGGATTCAGATGTGTAGTGGATCTACCGCCTATGCAAACCCGCAAATAAGCTCGCTGGTACTATCATCATAAAATCACAACCTAAAAAATAAAACATGGCATCATCATCTTCCAATCCAACCAGTCCCATGGAAAAATACGTTAACATTTTCGTTAGCGTGGGCGCAGCAGTCGTAATCTTCGGAGCATGGGCAAAGATCTTGCATAAGTCATTTGCAGATATCATGCTAACCGTAGGTCTGCTTACTGAGGCCCTTATTTTCCTTATTTATGCCTACATGGAGATAGGGAAGAAACCTGAGACCGCCGCATCCACATCTATGGCAGCAGCTACCCCTGGAGCGGATCTACTGAAAGAAACAATTGAAAAGTATCTGGACACAGATCAGCTTAATAAGTTGAACGGCAATTTCAGCAAGTTCAATGCAACAGTACAGGGTATGGCTGCAATGACAGATGTTGCCGCTGTAACCAGTGATTTTGCCGGAAAAACAAAAGAAGCAACTGCTGCATTGGTAAGCATGAAAGATGCCTACACAAATGCTGCCGGATCGGTTTCACAATTCAACCAGGCTGCAGAAGGCTCCCGTGCTTTCCATGAGCAGGTTCAGGGGCTGACCAAAAACCTTGGGGCTCTCAATAAGATGTATGAACTGGAATTACAAGATTCTGCCAATCATATCAAGTCAATGAACGCCTTTTATGATAATCTCTCCAAGGCCAGTCAGGCTATGCAAGGCAGTGTTGAAGATGCCAAAAAGACACAGGAGCAGATTGCCTTACTTGCCAAAAATCTTGGTAGCCTGAACAGCGTGTATGGTAATATGCTTGCTGCTATGCAGGGTCGTGCCTGATCAATAGACTGAATTACAAAACATCTAAACTTATCCAATCATATGGCATTACCCAAAGACCCGCGGCAGAAGATGATCAACATCATGTATCTGGTGTTGACAGCACTGCTGGCTTTGAATGTATCTGCGGAGATCCTCAATGCATTTAAAGTGGTAGACAATAGCCTTAAGGAATCCAACAATGTACTCAATACTTCTACAAACGGTATCTATACCAACTTTGAAGATCTGCTGAAGGATCCTAAAACTTCACAGAAAGCTTCCATCTGGAAGCCCAAGGCTGAGCAGGTAAGAGACCTGGCGGCTGTGTTGTTTAAGGAGCTTGAAGATTATAAGCAAGCGCTTAAAGTTGAGTCTGATTTTGAACCTGAAACAGGCGTATTCAAAGAAGACAATATCGATGCAGCAACCCGTTATTTTGATACCAAGGGGAATGGCAAGATTTTATATGCAAAACTAGAAGATTTCAAAAAGAAATTGTTGGCGATCGATCCTGAGATGACCAGCCAAATCGGAAGTAAACTCCCCCTCAATTTAGAAATTCCAAAGTCATCGGCTGGAAATATTTCAACGGGTGATAAGGTGAAGGATTGGATCAATAGCTACTTTCACATGACTCCAACCATCGCAGCCATAACGATGTTGAGTAAATTTCAAAATGATGTCAAGAATTCAGAGAACCTGGCAGCATCCTTTTGTATCAATCAGGTTGGTGCTGTCAAATTGATCATGGATAAATTTGAACCATTGGTTGGTACCAGCTCAACCTATTTGATGCCTGGTGAGGAAATGACAGTAGTGGCCGGTCTGGGAGCATTCAATTCGAACGTTAAACCCGTTGTCACCATTGATGGAAGAAGTATTGCAGTAAACGCCAATGGTGTTGCAGAATCCAAGTTTAACGTGGGAGCTACCGGTTCAAGAAGTATGAATGTGAGTGTAAGTTTCGTAGACCCTAATACAGGAGAAAACAAAACGATATCCAAAAAGATTGATTATACAGTTGGTGCACCCTCTGGAGTCGCAGTATCTGCCGACAAAATGAATGTTTTATACATTGGCGTGGACAATCCGATGACTATTACTACAGGCGCTGGTAGTGAAAAGGTAAGTGCGCAGTTTTCAGGTGGGGCCATCAAAAAGGTTAGTGGGAATAAGTATGTGGCAGTACCCAATCAAGGATCCTTTGGAGAGCATTTTGTGAATGTTTTGGTGGAGGGTAAATCTGTTGGTAAGGTTGCATTTAGGGTAAAACAACTTCCAAGTCCGGTTCCCTATGTGGGTAATTTAAAACCTGGTGTTGTTCCATCAGCTTCTTTCAAAGCAATGGGTGGCGTGATTGCAAAGCTGGAAGATTCAGAGTTTGACGCTCCTTTCGAAGTTGTTTCTTATAAAATCGGTGGTGAGAGTGCTTCAGGTGATTTCTTTCAGGCAGAAAACAAGGGACCCAAATGGGTAGGTCAGGCAGCCACGCTTGTCAATAACCTTAAGCCTGGTAAATCAGTAATCATTACAGATATTGTTGTTAGAGAACCGAGCGGTAGGACCAGAACTTTGAATTCAAGCCTTGCATTCAATTTAAAATGATCTTGACCTAAACTTAGGAAAATGAAAATAAATCTTTCAGGTTTTGCATTGGTGATCTTTGTTGTATTCATTGGATTGGGAAATCTTAATGGCCAAACCAAACCCAAAACAACACCAAAGAAAACAACAGCAAAAACTACTGCCAAACCGGCTCAGAAACAACCTGTAAAAAATGGTGCTACTACAGATACGCAAGTATTGGATGCCAATGCAGCCAGGCAGGATACCGTGGTTACACCTGCGCAGTCAGCTGTTCCGCCTGCTCCACCTAAAGATCCATTTGCATTCGATTCTACCAGGGTTTCGTTGAGAGCTGATGCTGCTGTTGACAGAAACCTTGTAAAAAGCAGAACTCCGCTCGCTTATGAACATCTGAGAGAAGATGACGCCTGGTATAGAGAAAGAGTATGGCGCGAGATAGATATCAGAGAGAAAATGAATCTGCCTTTCAGATATAAAGCAGAGGATGACAACGGAAACCAACGTTTTGTCAACATATTATTGAGGGCAATCCGTAAAGGTGATGTTACAGCCTTTGATGCATCTGTTGACGATCGATTCACAACTCCCATGACACTTGAAAGAGTTGGAGAATCACTTTCCGGAAGATGCGATACGGTTATGGTTCCTGATTTTGAAAAAGATCCTCAGGGTACTAAGGGAATCATGAAAAGTACTGTGGTATGCAAGGAATTCAATCCCGATGAAATCATGAAGTTCAGAATCAAGGAAGAATGGGTTTTTGACAAAGAATCCTCCAGAATGTTCATCAAGATATTGGGGATTGCTCCGGTTAGAACCATAGTTGATGACAATACAGGAGCTGTTTTAGGTGAAACCCCCATGTTCTGGATCTATTATCCGGATCTGAGGCCAGTATTGGCTCTTTATGAAGTATACAATGGCAAGAACTACGGCGCAAGAATGAGTTGGGAAGAGTTGTTTGAAAGCAGATATTTTTCGAGTTATATAGTCAAGTCCACCATTGAAAATCCATACGACCTTCCCATCAAAAATTACATCAAAGACAATATTCTCAGGTTGCTGGAAGGAGAAAATATAAAGAACAAGATCCAAAATTTCGAACTTGACCTTTGGTCTTATTAAGGGTTAAAATTTTATAAGAAAATGCCGGATTTTTTCCGGCATTTTTTTTATGCATCCAAATAATTCTTGATCAAACGGGCTTTGAATGGTCCTACAAGGGAAGATAGCTCTGCTTCGGATATTTTTTTTATGTTACTCAGGGACCTATATTTCACCAACAGTTGCTCTACTGTTTTAGTGCCAATGCCATCTATCTCTTCCAGACTGTTTCTGAAAGTAAATTGACTTCTTTTCTTTCGATGAAAACCAATGCCAAACCGGTGTACTTCGTCACGGATTCTTCGGATCAGTAATAGTTCTTTGCTGTTGTAAGGAAGCTTTAGAGAATCCTTATCTCCCGGGAAAAATATTTCCTCAACATTTTTTGCCAGTCCAACAACTGTCATCTTTCCTGTCAATCCCAATTCCTCAATTGCTTCCAACGCAGCTGATAATTGTCCTTTCCCGCCATCAATGATGACCAGTTGAGGCAGTCCTGTATTTTCGCGAATCAGTCTTGAATACCTTCTCCCAACAGCTTCCCTCATGGTAGCAAAATCATTTATACCGGAAACTGTTTTCACATTGAAGTGTCGGTAATCTTTTTTGCTCGGTACTCCATCCTTAAAGCAAACCATAGCCGAAACCGGATTACTACCCTGAAAATTGGAATTATCAAAACATTCTATGTGCAAGGGCAGCTCTTTAAGCAACAATGCTGTTTTCAATTTTTCAAGAAGTTCACTTTTGTCAACATCCTCATTCAGGTGTAATGTCTTTTTCTTTTTGACCTCTTCGATCATATGATTCGCATTTTTGCATGCGATTTCAAGTAATTTCTTTTTTTCACCGCTTTTGGGTATTGTTAGTTTGAATTCAGAAAATCCAAATTCAAGGGCATATGGCAAGATCAGTTCTTTTGCTTCACTGCCGTATGTATGCTGGAAATGAACAACAGATTGTGCCAGTATATCTTCTTCAGTTTCATCCAAACGAATATCAAATGCCTGTGTAGCTGAATTGGCTATACTTCCATTTCTGATGAGAAGGTAGCTGACTATTATTTTTTCATCAAGCCTTGCAGTAGCAAATACATCTATATCACCCCATTTGGGGTTTACAATTACAGATTGGGATTGATAGTTTTTCAGTCCTTCAATTTTTTTCTGGATCATTGATGCTTTTTCAAAAGCCATCTCATTCACAAACTTTTGCTGAATTGATCTGTAGTTGGACAGAATGCCTGAAAGATTGCCTTTCAGTATATGCTTGATTTCATCAAGGCCAGCCTGATAATCTTCTTCGCTTTGCAAACCTACACATGGACCTTTACAATTGCCCAAATGATATTCAAGACAAACTTTATACTTTTTGCGTGTGATGTTTGAGGCAGAGAGATTCAGGCTGCATGTTCTAATCGGAATATGCAGTCTAATAAAGGATAGTAGCTCTCTGACTTTTGAGGAAGAGGTAAAAGGCCCCAAATATGTAGAACCATCATTGATATGCCTACGGGTGAGAAAGACTCTTGGAAAAGGTTCGTTTTTGATTACGATATAAGGATATGTTTTATCGTCTTTCAGATCAATATTGAACTTTGGTCTGAACTCCTTGATAAGAGAATTTTCAAGCAGAAGAGCATCATGTTCTGAATGAACAATGGTAAATTCAATAGAATCAATTTGTTTTACCAGTTCATGTGTTTTGTATGAATGCTGGTTTTTCGTGAAATATGAACTTACCCTTTTGCGAATATTTTTGGCTTTACCAATATATAATAGCTTTTTATCGGCGTCAAAGTATTTATATATGCCTGGTGCACTGGGTAGAGATTGCTGGATCGTCGAAAACAATTTACTATCCATACTCAAATCCCCCACTCAAATTTTTCACTGATCATTTTTATTACACTCCCTTCTTTATAGTAGGTAGAATGAACAGTCAGTGATTTCCCGCCAGTCCAAATGATTTTTCTCACAATTCTCACTTCATCCATCATGTCTATTCTTTCGGCATAGATACTTTTAGGATTACTTTTTCCAGGTTTGATATTGACTTGGATTTTTCTCAATGGAGTACCAGATGCTTCAATTGCTGTGTAGGTTATGGAGATATTGGAATTATCCCCTTCATCAAGAACCATCTCTTCAAATTCTTCTTTTATATCTTCTTTATTAAGATTTATATATAATAAACCCATTGCCAGTTCTCTGAAATCTTTTTTATCAATAATGACTGTGTCAGTTTGATATTTTTCTGTTCTGTATTTGAAAACTGCAACCGGAAGCGAATCGATCTGGGCAAGTTCAGACTGTATCCATGCATCAACAGGATAATATTCTTTCGTTTCATTTTCCGACCTACAGGAAAACAATAGTATTGAGAGGATCAGTATGGAGAACTTGATCATTTGCATCCTGCAAAATTAAGCAGGTGTAAATCATTCACCTATTTTATTGTTTTGATAACCCCCACTTTGATGCCCAGATCCATCAGGTTTTCTGAAATGGGATATTTTTCCTTAAAGCTGGAAAAAAGCTGGTAACGAAATTGTGGTCCGATGCTCCATTTGTAATCACCCTGTTCAAAGTTAAGGTTTGCTTCAAATGCAGAGTTGATATTCCAGTTTCTGTTCAAGCTTGGAGCCTTTGCATAGTTCCGGAGGTTGGTGGAAATCAGATAGGAGTAATTCGTAAAAACATAAGTAGGCTGAATCGTAGAAGCTACCGAAAAGTTTAGTTTTTGATCACCTGCTACGCGATAATCAACGCCAATGGGAACTGAGATCATATAATGCTCATTTCTTAGCGTTGCCTTGGAATAACCATTATCATTGGAGTAAGTTGAAATAGCACTGATGCCAATACCACCATAATTAAGATTGTTTACACCATAGTTGGCTATTTCAGGCACAGACTCATAAGCATTGATCCGATAGTGATTATAATTGGCTTGTAAACCCGCTTTTAATGTTAGTCTTTTTGTAAGAGGATAGTACATGGCAGCACCCACTTCTAATCCCATTCCCGGACTATGTGAAACAGCATCGTTTACATCCCTTGCGAACATTGCATTTGTACTCAGTGAGAAGCTGCTGTAATTGTATGCAAGAGAAGAGGCTTTTCCGGCTAGTCTTCTATATCCTATTGTCGGTGTGATGTATACCTGCCATCTTGCATCCTTGCCAATTTTTCTTGCTTGTTCCAGAATATTGTCGAGAGTATTCACAATAGCATTTTTCTTTTGTGATTTCAGTGCTTTAAAATCAGGAACTTGCGTTTTTGTTTCCAGGGCCTGAAGCTTAGTATTTATTCCCACTGCCAACAATAAATCTTTCTTCCTTTCTTCAATACTGCCATTTAACATACTCTTTATAGGAACAGAGGTTGAGGTCGTATGATTTTTGAAAGTATGCCTAATGTCATTCTTAACAATATTTCCTTCAGATTTGGGTTCTTCAAAATTATTCTGAATCAATTTCTCAGAGGGAGTTGGGACCATAAATGGATGAAGGGTAATCAATGACACTCCTTTCACCCAAGAAGATTTCTCCTGTTTTTTAATCATGACAGCAGTGCTTCCTCCCAGGAATAACAAAACCATTAGAGATACATACAGCCAGCTCCTGCTGGGATGCAATTCCTTTCTGATATTGCTCCAAACTTTATCTGAAGGGTATAAAAGATATTGTTCTGATCTTTCCCTCAGCAATTCCTCCAATTCTTCTGGTGTGTTTTGTTTCATCATCCCATCTTATTCGCTGAAACTATTGGCCAATACTAACCGGTTTCAGCCATGATCTCTTTTCAGCTGCCGGAGTGATGATCTTCTTTTTGATCAGCACTTCCTCAAGCATGGCCCTGGCCCTCGTGTATTGTGAACGACTCGTACTTTCTTCTATGTCCAAAAGACTGGCAATCTCTTTATGAGAATAACCTTCAATGGCAAATAGATTCAATACTGTTCTGTACCCAATAGGCAGGGTTCTTATACATTCAATGATTTGTTTGGCCTGCAAAATGGCAGGGATACTTTCCTCTCTGGTTGTCAGATTTCCTGCAAATGCAAGATCCACATGGTCATTGAATTTTTTGTTCTTCTTAAGGTGATTGATGCAGGTATGAACGATGATACGCAGAATCCATCCTTCAAGTGAGCCACGGCTTTCATACTTATCAATTTGACTGAACACCTTGATAAATCCTTCTTGAAGCATATCCTCAGCATCTTCTCTCGCCTTTGCATAACGATAGCAAACAGACAACATCTTAGGGCTATACCGTTGGTACAATTCCTGCTGTGCTGTAGCATCATTTTTAATACAACCTTGAAGAAGTACCTCTTCCGTCATGAGAACATGGTTTGCTCTCTGAAAATAAGACAAATTTTTGATTTGGAGTGCTGCTCCGTAGTTGCCTTTTGATTCAATTACTAAATGATTGATTTAGAAGCTTCCGCGCAAGCTAAAGATGAAATTTCGTCCCCCGGCCGAGAAGCCAGATGCAAAATATCTGTAGTTGAGATCAAAAATATTTTCACAAGCCAATTGTAGTTCAATTTTCTTACTATAACGAAAGCCGGATCGAAAATTGAATATTCTCCATGCAGGTGTTCCTTTAGAAGTTGCATACTGTGCATTGTCCTCCCCATCAGGGTTATATTCATCAAGATATTTCCATCCATTGTAGATCATGACCACCTCTGCATACCATTTCGGAAGTTCAAGCCCAATCATCACCCTTCCAAATGTAGGTGGTATATGATCCAGCGGCTTTCTGCTTACTTTAGATTGCTGCAATAAAAATGATCCGTCATTTTGGCGCTGATATACCGTCGTAAGTTTGGTTTCATCAGTTTTAAAAAAACCCTGTACTGCGTTGAAATTACCTTCTGCATGCCAGTATTTTCCAAACTTGCCTTTGAGCTCAATACTCCCTCCATATACAGTAGCACGGTTCGCATTTTGACTGGCCAGGACCTGTGATCTTACATTATAATAAAGAATTGAATCCTGACCATTCAAACGAAATGGAGCTTTAACAATGGCGTTGGTGAAGAGAGTATGATAGAGTGAAATTTCTAACGATAAATGTTTTCCTATCCTATGATTCAAGCCGAGGTCCAAATTATGGGTGTATTCAGGTTTCAGATTTGGATTGGGTACCACAACCTGTTTGGCTGCCGTACTGGATTCAAAGATTTTGCTAAGGTCATCAATATTCGGAGAACGAAATCCGGATGCATAGCCCACACGTATCCTCGAATCTTTTCCGGTATTGTAAATCAGTCCAATGTTACCGGTTATGGCACTGTTTCGCTGCTCCACTTCCGTCACGGGCAATTGAAAAAAGGAGTTGTCTTTAATGCTGGAAAAAAGCCCGCTATATTGATAGCGCAATCCTTCGTTCAGTATCCATTTGCCACCCTTGATCTTTCGAAGATGCTGTATGTAAAAAGCTGCAAGATTCATGTTATTTTTTCCATTGGGATAACGGGAATCCAACCCACTCACCGCTTTAGTGATCATATTGGTTCTGGTCGCAATGGATTTGAGGTTGTTCAGCTGAATATCTATCCCTGAGACGATTTCATTCTTTGTGGTCTTTCTGCGTGCATCTACTGTCAGCCCTGCTACTTTAATTTTTTCCAGTCGCTTGTCCAGTCGGTCATATCGCTTGAATTCTCTGGTGATCCTGCTCTCTTCAATATCCTGATAGCTTGCTACGGCATTGTATTCCTGGAAAAAACCGCGCTGAGCCCGATGGTTGAAATGATAGGCAATCATTTTTCTTTCTTGCGGACCGTAATACCAGGAAGCGAATCTCAGGTTGCCATTTCTGATGTCTTGCAGCCGGTCATATCTGGGAACATCAGAAGAATGAGAAACCTGCATGTTGAGGGTATGGGAGGTGTTTTCAGCGGGACTGAATTTTATTTTCTGAAGGAAGTCGACCTGGCTGTAACCAGAGTAAATCTGAACCCTATCATTGCTGTTTTTCATGATCGTATCGCCATTGATGCCATCAAAGGGTTTGATATAATAGGGTCTTGTACCAAAACCTTCAAAGCCCTTGATATCATTTTTACCCACTCTCATGTCACCAAAATCGCTGAAGGTGATGCTGGTCAGCGAGCCCCATTTTTTACCACCGATGTTGACATCCGCGTGAATTGTTTTCTCTGCATTGACAGAGGAGAATCTTGTCAAAGTATTGGTTGAAAAGTTGATCTTCTTTCCGTCTATTGACAACTTGGGATCCCTTGTCATCATGTGTACGGCACCTCCCAACGCATCACTTCCATAGAGGGTAGAAGAGGGTCCCTGTAGCACCTCAACCCTTTCCAGCATGTTCTGATCCACAGTGATGATGTTTTGCAGATGGCCCGATCGATAGATCGCATTGTTCATGCGTACACCATCCACGACCAATAAAACACGACTGGCTTCAAAGCCACGGATAACGGGACTGCTTCCTCCCTGTTGGCTTTTTTGTACAAACACGTTTCCGGTCGACAACAACAGGTCTCCCATGTTTTGCGCATTGGCTTTTTTGATATCCTTGAGGGTAATGATGTCAATTTTCTGAATGATGTTTTTTTTCTTTTCAGCGAATTTGCTGCCGGAGATCACGATGGTCTCCATATCTTTTTTAAGGCTGTCTGCAAGCTCTTGTGCGTTGGTAAAAAAAGCCATGCACAAAAAGGCATACAGCAGCATCTGCTTCTGTACCATGATTTGTTTTTTGATGAGAAAATGAAATGTCTATATCAAAAAACGATCGGGCGGGGGATAGCTCCCCATCAGAAAAGGAGCTTTTGGTAAATCAGAATGCATAACTCCGTAATGGCAAGCTATTGTTTCTACTCTGTCTGATTTTACTGAGGGTTCTGTCTCAATCAAATGCAATTTCAACAACGCGACAAGCACTTTTGACAGGAAGATATCGTCTTCGTTCTTTTCTGTATTGTTTTCTACCCAGTTAACCAATGCTGTTTCTTCTTTATCAAAAATGCCCCAGCACACAAATTTCCCACTTTCTTCTTTGTAGTCTTTTACGTCAAATAATTGCCCATCAATATTCAATTCTGATCCTTTCTCATACCAGTGAACATCTTCTGGCATCAGAACGATCCTTTGCAACTGTTCATTTTCCAGTCGCTCTATCATTTCATATTTGATCCAGCACGAATGCATTGTCAATACCCATGATACCAATGTAGGAGTGAAACACAGGACACAAAAAAGAAAGCTGATATGTCTTGTATAACGCATCATGAAGCCAATACTTCTCCGGTCATTTCTCCAGGAATAGGAAGCCCCATGAAGTAAAGGATGGTTGGTGCAACATCACCCAGCTTGCCTTGTTTTATTTCACCACTCCATTCCTTGTCAATGATGAAAAATGGAACTGGGTTTAAGGTATGGGCTGTATTGGGAGATCCATCCTCATTTTTCATATAATCGGCATTACCATGATCTGCAGTCAGGAAAACAGTATAGCCATTTTCGAGTGCTGCTTCTACAACCCTTTTCACACAGGTATCAACTGTTTCTGCTGCTTTGATGGCAGCTTCCCAAATACCCGTATGACCAACCATGTCCGCATTTGCATAGTTAAGGCATATAAAATCTGCTGATTTTTTTTCTATTTCTGGTATGATCTTATCGGTAAGCTCAAACGCACTCATTTCTGGCTGTAGATCATATGTAGCCACCTTGGGTGATGCAGCCATGATTCTGCTTTCACCTTCAAAGGGAGTTTCCCTTCCTCCGCTGAAAAAGAAGGTTACGTGAGGATACTTTTCCGTTTCAGCTATTCTGATCTGCTTCTTGCCATGACTGGCCAACACCTCACCCAGCGTATGGGTCAGGTTGTCATTGCGAAAGATAACATGAACATTCCGGAAAGTGCTATCATACTCCGTCATGGTAGTATAATGCAAATTCAATGGCGACATGCCCTGTTCTGGAATAGCTTGCTGTGTTAATACTTCCGTAATTTCCCTACATCTGTCTGTTCTGAAATTGAAACAAATCACTGCATCGCCCTCCTGAATAGTAGCCAGCGGTTTCTGATCTGCATCTGTGATGATAATCGGTTTGATGAATTCATCTGTTACGTTTTCCGCATAAGCTGCTGTCATCGCTTCAATTGCACTGGAAATGTAAGAGCCCTTCCCATTGACCAGTGCATCATATGCCAGTTTCACTCTTTCCCATCTTTTGTCGCGGTCCATGGCATAATACCTGCCAGTTATAGAAGCAATTTTACCGGTGCTGACAGCAAGATGTTTTTCCAATTCACCAATGAAACCAAGACCGCTTTTGGGATCGGTATCCCTCCCATCTGTGAAGGCGTGTATGAAAACATCGGTCAGTCCATTTTGCTTGCAGACATCAACTATGGCTTTGATGTGATGAATGTGGGAATGTACTCCGCCATCACTAACCAATCCCAATAAGTGCAATTTTTTCCCGTTCTCCTTTGCATATTGTATCGATGCCAGCAATTGCGGATTCTTTGCAAAATCTCCATTCCGTATCGCCACATTGATGCGTTGCAGTTCCTGGTAAACAATTCTTCCGGCACCGAGATTCAAATGTCCGACTTCACTGTTTCCCATTTGCCCATCTGGCAAACCAACCAGCTCACCGCAGGTTGTCAAAGTGCTATTAGGATATTGTTGGTAAAGTGAACTCACGAATGGTACATGGGCATGTTGAATAGCATCGCTTTCGAATTTTGCTCCCAGTCCCCATCCATCCATGATCACCAGAATAGTTTTTTTATTTTCCATTCCCAAATTTACTTTATTTCAATCTATCTTCATTTGCACAAAACGAAGCGGTAGCAACAAATCAATTTAAATGAGTAAAAGTAAAAACAACCGATCCCCATTGGTGTATAGCACAGATCCTGATTTCAGCATGAACGAGGAGGGAGAAATAGTTGAAACTTTAAAGCCTTCCGAACAATTGTTAAGAGTAACCCTTGAAACCAAGCACAGAGCTGGGAAAACAGTTACCCTGGTGACCGGTTTTATTGGAAAGAACGAAGACCGTGAGGATTTGGGTAAAAAGCTGAAAAACAGCTGCGGTACCGGTGGTTCTGTAAAAGATGGAGAGATCATCCTACAAGGGGATCATCGGGAGAAAGTAAAGACATGGCTCCTGAAGAACTCATACAGGGTAAAATAAAAAGACAGGCTTGTGGCCTGTCTTTAATTTTATGGACAAGTGCTTCTTACCAACCTTGTTTGGCAGCGCCGGACTTGATAGCAGCCAACGCGTTGGCTTCGCTCAGCAGTGCGGTCAACTTGTTGCCTTTTCCATCATGACCTTTGGCAATGTAGCCACCTTTGGCAGTTCTGCTGACAACAGCATCCTGCATGGGTACATTCTTTTCCTTGGTCTTTACATTGTAAGCTGTGATCGGATTTGACATGGTGATCGTTTTAATTGTTATTGATAAAGATACTAAAT
>Ga0315902_10000276_pt1 | contig 88893 bp, 86 predicted proteins | sample LakEriMetagenome_9_FD_203523 | JGI IMG/M metagenome (GOLD analysis project Ga0315902, IMG submission 203523) | Freshwater fungal communities from buoy surface, Lake Erie, Ohio, United States - Buoy 12 MA117 | ecosystem: Environmental > Aquatic > Freshwater > Lake > Lake biofilm | place: USA... | reverse complement strand
AGGCAGGTGGCCGTATATCCGAGCGGACGACGGGGTTCGAACCCGCGACCTGAACCTTGGCAAGGTTCCGCGCTACCAGCTGCGCTACGTCCGCATTTCGTGCTTCTTTGCATTTCTGCCGAAACCGAAGTCTGACAGAGGGCGAAATCTATCCTAATTCAGGCGTAACTGCCAAAGGGGTCATACGGTTAGCGCGTGAACTCAGAGTCCCTGGCAGATCTGCCCCAATTTTGGATGGGCGGGGTATTGGCATGGGATCTAGTTCAGGTAAGTGATGATCCGGCCTGTTTAGCCGATGGTGGTTTCTGGGCGATTAGCACAACGTATGAAGGCGATTTTCGAGCAGCTAAGTTCGCTTCGATCAGCACTGCAGAATTTCCGCCAAGTAGTTCGAAACCAGAAGTAAGCGGCCAGTGGGAGAGTGACACTTCGCAAAGTGAGTACATGCAATACGTCGAAAAGATTCGTGACGAGATAGCTAATGGTGGCGTTTATCAAGTAAATGCTTGTCGCAGATTAAGTATCAAATCAAATGCACGACTCGACTTGGCATTCGCAAATATCTTGGAGGCGAATCCTGCCCCGTTTGCCAGTTATCTGAAATACGGTGACATTGAGATTGCATCGGCGTCACCCGAGTTATTTCTGACTCGCAATGGTGATGAACTTAAGACCTCACCGATTAAAGGAACCAAGCGATCTGCAACTGAAAAATTTGGAACCAAAGATCGCGCCGAGAATGTGATGATCGTCGATTTGATGCGCAATGATCTAGGTCAAATCTGCATTCCGGGCAGTATCGCTGTTCCTGATCTCTTGCGAGATGAAGAACACCCAGGGTTAAGCCACCTTGTGTCAGATGTAACTGGAAAGTTGCGTGAAGGAATTAGTTGGTCTGAAATCTTTGCAGCGCTCTTACCCGCTGGATCAATAAGTGGTGCACCAAAGAGTGCAGCTAAGCGAATAATTGTGGAAAATGAACAAACTCCACGAAGTACTTATTGTGGCGTAATGGGTTGGGTGCATGGCGATCAGGCAGTGTTATCAGTGGCAATTAGAACTTTCTGGCGTGAAGCCGAATTTATTCACTTTGGTACTGGCGCGGGAATAACTTGGAATAGTGATGCGCAAGCTGAGTGGGAGGAAACGCAATTAAAAGCTGAACGACTTATTTCAATAGTTGGTGGCGAGTTATGAGTCAGTTAGCTTGGCTAAACGGGAAATTATTGAGTTACGAAGCAGCCAGCCTTGATGCATCGGGTTGGCCAACAGGTTCTGGAACATTTGAAACAGTCAAGACCGTTGCCGGCCAACCATGGGCTTTATCGCGACACATGCGACGGGCTCTAAATACAGCGCGCCGCAATGGCCATCCGTTTCCAGGCGAAGAATTGATCAGACGGGCAGTTGCCGAAGTTATCGCAGCAAATCAATTTGCAATTGGCCGACTACGAATCCTTTTCGGTGATGATGGCAGTTTGTGTGTTACACATCAGGAATATTTTGAGCTAACTAAGCCAGCTATTTTAGGAATTCGCGATCACGCTTTTGCAAGCAACGGAATTGTGGAAAAACGCTATCCATATGACCAAAATTTGCAGCTTCTCAAAGAAGCACAAAATGCGGGCTTTGATGATTTCTTGCAGATCAATGGCCAGGGCTACTTATCGGAAACTTCAATCGCAAATCTGGTCGTTCAAATGAACGGAAGTTGGGTTACTCCGCCACTGAGTGAAGGGGTTTTGCCCGGCGTAATGCGCGCATTGCTAATTGAGAAAAATGGCGTACTAGTGAGGCGGATCCATGTAGATGAATTGCCGCTAATCACTAACGGATTCGTGGTTTCGAGTCTTAGAATCGCACAGCCGATAGCCGAAATAGAGGGCCGAAGTCTGCAGATTTCGAAAGAGAGTAAGCAAATGCGCTCTCGATTTGCAGCAACTGCATTGGCGACTTCGGTAGGCTAGGGATATGTCTGAACTTAAGATCACGGTAGATGGCGTGGCAACGACAATTGCAGCCGACCAACGACCTACTCAGATCTTTGAAGAACGAAAAGAAGTAGTCGTCTGTCGCATCAATGGCGAACTTCGAGATCTTTGGACTGACCTTTCCGATGGTGACGTTGTTGAATCAGTAACTATTGATTCCGAGGATGGCCTTAAAGTTCTTCGTCACTCAACAGCGCACGTTATGGCGCAAGCAGTGCAACAGATTTATCCTGAAGCTAAATTAGGTATCGGGCCACCAATTACCGATGGTTTCTATTATGACTTTGATCCGCAAGATCCATTTACCCCTGAGTCACTCGAAAAAATTGAAAGCGCAATGCGCAAGATCGTCAAAGAAGGACAACGATTTAAGCGCCGGGTAACTAATGAAACTGACGCACTAGTTGAGTTAGCCAAAGAGCCATACAAGTGCGAATTAATCGGTATTAAGGGTGGCTCAAGTGATGAAAGTTCGGTTGAAGTAGGCGGGCCTGAGTTAACGATCTATGACAACTTAGGGCGCGACGGGCAACCAGTTTGGTCAGATCTTTGCCGAGGTCCACATCTGCCATCTACAAAACACATTCCAGCTTTTAAATTGATGCGAAGTGCAGGTGCCTATTGGCGTGGCTCAGAAAAGAATCCAATGCTGCAGCGCATTTATGGCACCGCTTGGCCAAGTGTTGATGCGCTAAACGCCTATCTCGAACTTTTGCTAGAGGCTGAAAAGCGCGATCATCGACGCTTAGGTGCCGAGTTAGATTTATTTAGTTTTCCCGAAGAAATCGGTTCTGGTTTAGCTGTTTTCCACACTAAGGGCGGCGTCATTCGCCGGGCGATGGAAGATTATTCGCGCATTCGTCACGAAGATGAAGGTTATGAGTTTGTTTATTCGCCACACATAACTAAGTCAGCGCTTTTTGAGACTTCCGGCCACCTTGATTGGTATGCCGACGGCATGTATCCACCAATGATTATGGACGAAGAGCTACACGCTGATGGCACCATAAAGCGCCCTGGTCAGAAGTACTACATGAAGCCGATGAACTGCCCATTTCACAACTTGATTTACAAGTCACGCCAGCGTTCATACCGCGAACTACCGCTTCGATTATTCGAATTCGGAACTGTTTACCGTTACGAAAAGTCGGGCGTATTACATGGAATCACTCGTGCTCGTGGTTTCACACAAGATGATGCACATATCTATTGCACGCCTGAGCAGATGCCTGGCGAGCTTGATTCATTACTAACTTTCGTTCTTAACCTATTACGTGATTACGGACTCAACGATTTCTATCTAGAACTATCTACGCGCAACCCAGAGAAATCTGTTGGTGAAGATGCCGAATGGGTGGCAGCTACCGAAGCACTTCGACAAGCGGCAACACTGCAAGGTCTTGATCTTGTTTTAGATGAGGGCGGCGCAGCGTTCTACGGACCAAAGATTTCAGTTCAAGCAAAAGATGCCATCGGGCGCACTTGGCAAATGTCTACGATTCAAGTTGATTTCCAATTGCCACAACGGTTTGAACTTGAGTATGCAGATAGCGATGGTTCTCGTTCGCGTCCGGTAATGATTCACCGCGCTTTGTTTGGTTCGATTGAACGGTTCTTTGGTGTGCTCACCGAACACTACGCAGGCGCGTTCCCACCATGGTTAGCGCCAGTGCAGGCTATTGGTATTCCAGTTGCCGATGCTTTCACTCCTTATCTTTCTGACGTCATCAGCCAAATGCGTAAAGCAGGATTGCGTGTTGAGTTAGATGCCTCCGATGATCGCATGCAGAAGAAAGTGCGCAATGCGCAACTGAACAAGATTCCTTTTATGGTTATTGCTGGCGAAGAGGATCAAAACGCTGGGGCGGTTTCGTTCCGCTATCGCAATGGCGAACAGAAGAACGGTATTCCTGTAGCTGATGCGATTGCTGAAATTAAGAAGATCGTCGCCGAACGCACCCAGGTTTAGTTATGTCTGAACTGCTCGGCGGAGCTGGAATTCCTGATGCTTGGCAACGATTGTGGGCGCCACATCGCATGGAGTATTTAACTGGTGATAACCGGCCATTGCCAGGCAATGAGATTGAGTGCCCGTTCTGTCGAATTCCAACGTTAAGCGATCAAGACGGTTTGATCGTTGCGCGCGGCCACGAGGCCTACGTGGTTATGAATCTGTATCCATACAACGCCGGCCATTTATTAGTTTGCGCATACCGTCATGTTGCAGATCTAACCGATCTGACTGATTCAGAACGAAACGAAATTAGTGAACTTACTGCGCATGCCATGTCCACTTTACGCAAAGTTAGCGCACCAGCCGGATTTAACTTAGGAATGAATCAAGGTGCAATTTCTGGAGCTGGAGTTGCGGCACATATTCACCAACATATAGTTCCGCGCTGGTCGGGCGACGCGAACTTTATGCCAATTATTGGTCAGACCAAAGTCTTGCCACAATTGCTCAGCCAATCCCGCGATTTAATTGCGGCGGCTTGGTAATTAAAGTTGAGTGATATAACTATTTACTTCCTTAATGCCAAGTCCGGTTTTGAAGTCGAGCGGAATCGCCGGAAATAAAAGTCCAGCTGCAAAAGCATCAGGACCCATTTGATCGATAGCGATTAAGTACTCGTCACGAAATTCACTCACTAAAGTTTTATGTTCATCAGCGCTTTCGATCTCCATTGATGATCCATCTTGATAATTAGTAATCTTCAAATCTGCCAATGAGATCAGCGCACAAGGTGTACCGGCATCATCATGTAAAACTAAATATGGAGTTACGCACTTTTCAAATACGCGGTTGGCCAGCATCACCGCATCATCGAAATCACCATCGTTACCGGTTAGACCTGTTACCACGATCAGCCTTGGCATCAGGTAATCATCCAGAGATTCCCAGATTGCAATGGACTCGGGGGAGATGCCGGTATTTGGGTTGATTGCAAAGATCGCTAAATCGGATTCAACTTCACTGGAAGCACTGACAGTGGCCCCGAATTGAGCGGCAACCTCGGTCAAAAAAGCGCTTTCGTGCCCGTAGATATGGACGCGTAAGTTAGTTGAACTCATGTCTACAGCCTACGATGGGACACGATGATTAGTGACATTTTCAAGCCCGCGGTGGTGCGCATGATCTCACCAGCCGCGCGAGGCATGCTGCGCATCGGCTTAACACCTAATTCAGTAACAACTATTGGTGCAATTGGTGTTATCGCTACATCATTGATCGCATATCCAAATGGACATTTATTTGGGGGCACTGTTGCTATTTGTTGCTTAGCCCTGAGCGATCTCTTCGACGGAACTATGGCGCGCCTTTCGGCACAAGGACCCAGCAAATGGGGTGGATTTTTAGATTCGACGATTGACCGGGTTACAGATTCGGCCATTGCGATGGGTTTACTTATCTATTTAGCCAGAAAAGACGATCCGCTTTCATATCTCTTGCTAGTCTCGATTGTCGCTGGTTTCTTAGTTTCTTATATTCGGGCCAAAGCTGAAAGTCTGCAGATTGAATGCAAAGGTGGCTTCGCTGAACGCACCGAGCGATTAGTTATTCTCTTAACTGCAATTGGTTTTACTGGCTTAGGTGTTAGTTACATTCTGGCCATCGGCGTTTGGGCTTTAGCACTTGCCAGTGTGTTTACTGTTTTGCAACGTATGCGAATAGTCTGGAAAGCAACCAGATAATGAAGGTCGAGGATTTATCAGCAGTTGCTTACTTTGCCGGTTGGCGCATTGTTCGATGGCTGCCTGAGCGAGCTGCTTATCGTTTGTTTGAGTTTGTGGCTGACCGCGCCAGCTCTAAAAAGGGCAAGAATTTTCTTAGGTTAGAAAGTAATTTGCGCCGAGTGGCTCCCGAACTTTCAGATGATGAATTGCGAAATCTTTCTCAGGCGGGCATGCGTTCCTATTTGCGTTACTGGTGCGACACTTTTCGTTCACCAGATTGGGATACTCACAGGATTCAATCAACTGTCACCGTAAATGATGTAGAACTTCTGCTCGAACCAGTGCGCAGTAAACGTGGTGTCGTAGTCGCGTTGCCCCACGCGGGCAACTGGGATCATGCTGGTTCGTTCTTCTGCAGTCAGGGAATTCCGCTCGTTACAGTCGTTGAGCGACTAAAACCAGAACGACTATTTAGGAAATTTCTGGAATATCGCCAAGCAATAGGCATGGAAGCCCTGCCACTCGATGGCCGTGTTATGGGAACTCTGGCCAGCAGATTGCGCGAGGGCAAGCTCGTTGCCTTGGTCGCAGATCGAGATCTTTCGCGTAGTGGAATTGATGTAAATTTTTTTGACGGAACTGCGCGAATGCCGGCAGGGCCTGCGTTATTAGCAATTCGAACTGGCGCAGATTTAATCACCGCTTATGTTTCATATACACCAAACGGAATCCACATCGATTTCCGTAAGGTCGAGATTGCAAGCGGTGCTTCTGAAAGCGAACAAGTAGCAAGGACCGTGCAGTTGTGTGCTGACAATTTTGCCTCCGGAATACAACAGCACCCCGAGGACTGGCATATGTTGCAACGCATCTGGGTAGATCGTGATTTCGTGGAGCGGTCATGATGAATCGCAAACTGAGAATTGGAATCGTCTGTCCCTACAGTTGGGATGTTCCAGGTGGCGTTCAAAACCACATTCGCGATCTCGCTGAGTTTCTTCTAAATAATGGCCATCATGTCGAAGTGCTTGCACCGGCAACTGAGAGTGCTGATTTGCCCGAGTATGTTGTGAGCGCCGGTCGCGCAGTTTCGATTCCATATAACGGCGCGGTGGCGCGAGTTCTTTTTGGAGTAGGTGCAAATAGCCGCGTGCGCAGTTGGATCAATGATGGCGACTTTGATTTATTGCACTTGCATGAGCCAGCAATACCTTCGCTGTCGCTGCTGGCATGTTGGGCGGGCGAAGGTGCCATGGTCGGTACTTTTCACGCAGCAGCCAAGTATCAAAAAGCTATTGTTGCGATAGGTCCAATTCTGGAACCAGTTATTGAAAAGCTCTCGGCTCGTATCGCAGTTAGTGAATCTGCACGCTTAACACTGACGGCGCACCTTGAAACCGATGCAATAGTGATTCCTAATGGAATTTACGCGGACAATTATCGTGATGGTTTATCTCGGGCTGAATGGCAAGGCAACACAATTGGTTTCTTAGGAAGATTCGAAGAAGATCGCAAAGGCCTGCCGGTCTTGCTAGATGCGCTACCGATCATTTCGCGCTTTATTCCCGATATCCGAGTGTTAATTGCCGGTCCAGGTGATAGTCAAGAAGTTCTGGAAAAGGTTGATCCGCAGCTGCGAGATCGGGTTGAGTTCTTAGGAAAAATCAGCGAAGAAGACAAAGCTGATTTTCTGGCAAGTGTTTCACTGTATATCGCACCAAATACCGGTGGTGAATCATTTGGGATCATTTTGGCCGAAGCTATGGCTGGGGGAGCGGCGGTGGTCGCCAGCGATATTCCTGCCTTCGCGGATGTTTTAGGAGATGGTAAGTACGGTGCGCTTTTTGAGTCAGAAAACTCAGAGAACTTAGCAAAGGTGATTATTGATTTATTGCGTGATGAAGCTAAGCGAGGAGAGTTAGCATCAGCGGGAGCAATTCATGCGCAAAGATTTGATTGGGGCCAAGTTGGTGAAGAGATCTTTGAAGTTTACGAGCTGGCTATGGTTAGCGGACAGAAAGTCACCCTTACTTCAGAGAATCGTTCTTGGACAAGATTGTTAGGGAGAGATTAGAGATGAAAAACTTAATTCTCTTTGCAGGTTTGGCGATTCTAATCTTTTGGTATCTAACTTTCTCGGCCAGTCGATTAGATCGTTTGCATCATCGAGTTGAAACCAGTTGGGCAACTCTTGATTCGCTCTTGCAACGACGAGCCGCTATCGCGCTCGAAGTTGCTCGTAGCGCAATAACAGATCCGGCCACCTCGCTCTTGCTTACGGCAAGTGCCTATCAAGCACGAGGGGCAGATATCGAAGATCGTTCAAGTGCTGAGAGTGTCTTATCTGGTGCGCTGGGAATGATGTTGTCAGAGCGTGAAAGCATTGTTGCCCAGTCCGACCAGGCGCTACTGCATGAACTAGATCAACTCACCGAAAAGATTAAAGTCGCAATTTCTATTCATGTTGAGTCGGTTACGCGTACTCAGTTGATTCGCAGCAAGCTAGTATTTAAATTATTCCGTCTAGCGGGCACAGCGCCGTTGCCCGTTACTTATGAGTTTGAAGCCGATGCGATCTAAGTTGATTATTGCTCTGTTAGTTGCGTTTCTTGCATTAACAGGTTGCGCGAGTGAGGTTGGTTCGACGACCGCGCAAGAAGTCAAAACTTATAACTCAATTAGCGGACGCGAAGGCCTTGATGGTCCGATACTGGCAGTCAAAATTGATGACACTTCGCTTGCTCGTCCGCAAATTGGGATAGAGGATGCCGATCTGGTTTACATCGAGCAAGTAGAAGGTGGACTCACACGTTTGGCAGCGATTTTTTCTTCGGTGATTCCACAAAAGATCGGTCCGGTTCGTAGCGCTCGAATTTCAGATATCGATATTTTGTCGCAATACGGCAAAGTTGTTTTTGCTTACAGCGGTGCGCAGCGAGCAATGCTCAGTGTGATTGCTAATTCAAATCTTTGGGATTACGGCGCTCAGCGTCAATCACCGACAATTTACACTCGAGATTCAGCCAGACCAGCTCCGTATGACATGGTCCTACGTGCTGATTTGCTTCTTGAAAAAGTTAACAACGATGGACGTGAGATCGCGCTTTCGAAATCTCTTGGTTGGATTTTTGGTAAAGCACCTGCTGGTGGCGTTGCTATTGATTCAGTAAAAGTTCGTTGGCCGGCCTCAAAATATGAAGCGACTTGGTCAAAGAGCGAAAAGCGTTGGCTTTTAAGTAATTCTGGCGTTGCAAATTTCGCGGCTAGTGGAAAACAATTAGGTGCAAGCACCTTCGTTATCCAAGATGTCGAAATGTCGGATTCGATCTACCGAAGCGCCGATGGTGGTTACACGCCTCTGTCTGAAACGGTTGGAACCGGAACTGGCTATATCTTGCGAGACGGTCGTTCGTTTAAGGCTAACTGGAGCAGGCCAAGTGCGCAGGCTGGAACTTCCTGGACTTTGGCAAATGGGACTGAGATCAAGTTTGCACCGGGGTCAATCTGGGTGGCTTTGACCGATCAAAAGCCAGAGTTCACGCTCACCGCGCCAACCCCAGCTCTTTCAAAGTAGAGTAAGCACCCTGATCGCGAGCTAACCACTCGTCAAAAAATAACTAGGAGCATCGGCATGAGCCAGAATGTAGGAACGGCACGAGTTAAGCGCGGCATGGCAGAGATGCTCAAGGGCGGCGTCATCATGGATGTTGTTAATGCTGAACAAGCCAAGATTGCTGAGGCTGCAGGCGCTGTCGCCGTAATGGCACTCGAGCGTGTACCTGCAGATATTCGCGCGCAAGGTGGCGTGGCGCGTATGTCAGATCCGGACATGATCGAGAAGATCAAAGCTGCTGTTTCAATTCCAGTTATGGCTAAAGCGCGCATCGGTCATTTTGTTGAAGCGCAAATTTTGCAGAGCTTGGGCGTTGATTACATTGATGAGTCTGAAGTTTTAACGCCAACCGACTACGAGAACCACATTGATAAATGGAACTTCACGATTCCGTTCGTATGTGGTGCCACAAATCTTGGCGAAGCACTTCGTCGTATTAATGAAGGCGCGGCCATGATTCGCTCAAAGGGTGAAGCTGGTACCGGCGATGTTTCAAACGCGATGACACACATGCGTTCAATCGGTGGCGAGATTCGACGATTAACTTCGCTGCGCGAAGATGAGCTTTATGTTGCTGCGAAGAATATGCAGGCACCATTTGATTTAGTTAAAGAAGTTGCGCAAACCGGCAAGCTGCCAGTTGTTCTTTTCACTGCTGGTGGAATCGCAACACCAGCCGATGCTGCGTTAATGATGCAGATGGGCGCAGATGGCGTATTTATCGGTTCCGGTATTTTCAAATCTGGCGATCCAGCGTTACGTGCTGCGGCTTGCGTTAAGGCAACAACATTCTTTGATGATCCAAAAGTATTAGCCGATGTTTCGCGCGGTTTGGGTGATGCAATGGTTGGCATTAACGTTGCCGATCTACCAGTTGCGCATCGCTTAGCTGAACGCGGATGGTAATTTAGGTTTTTTTCAGTAATGCGAGTAGGTGTGCTAGCGCTGCAAGGCGATTTCCGCGAACACTTATTCGCTCTCGAAGAATGCGGCGTTAACGCCAGCATAGTTCGCCGCCCAAGTGAGTTAGCTGAAGTTGATGCGCTAGTTCTACCCGGCGGCGAATCGACTGCGATAGCTAACTTGGCGCGTAGTTTCGATATGTTTGAACCGCTTAAGTCTCGTATCTCTTCTGGAATGCCAGTTTATGGTTCTTGTGCCGGAATGATCTTGCTCGCTGATCGAGTGTTAGATGCTGCCGTTGGACAGGAAACTTTTGGCGGTCTGGATATCACGGTTCGCAGAAATGCATTTGGCCGCCAAGTCGATTCTTTCGAGACCGATTTGGAATTTTCTGGAATCACCAATCCGCCAGTGCGTGCAGTTTTCATTCGTGCCCCATGGGTGGAATCAGTTGGACCAGCAGTTGAAGTTTTGGCAACTTTTGAGCACGCGGTGGCAGTTCGCCAGGGCGGGTTACTTGCTACGAGTTTTCATCCCGAGCTAACGGGGGACAATCGCATTCATCGCTTCTTTATTGAATCGATAGCACGACCGGCTTTGGAAAAGGCTGCGGTAAAGTAGCGTCATAACTTTCACTGGTAATCACGGTGAAATTTCTAGGGGGTAGATCATGTCCGGCCATTCCAAGTGGGCAACGACAAAGCATAAGAAGGCGATCATCGATAGCCGTCGTGCCAAGAACTTTGCCAAATTAATTAAGGCAATTGAAGTTGCCTCACGTAATGGTGGCCCCGATGTTGACGGAAACCCAACACTCTTTGATGCAATAGCCAAAGCTAAAAAGAACTCAATGCCAGCCGACAATATTGAACGCGCAGTTAAACGTGGCGCCGGCCTTGAATCAGGCGGTGCCGACTGGCAGACAATTATGTATGAAGGTTATGGACCTAACGGCGTTGCAATCATGATCGAGTGCTTATCTGATAATCGCAATCGCGCGGCTTCTGAAGTGCGAGTCGCAGTTACTCGCAACGGCGGCAGCATGGCTGACCCAGGTTCGGTTGCATATTTGTTTAATCGCAAAGGCGTAATCATCGTAAATAAGGTTGGGCAGTTAACTGAAGATTCAGTGCTCGAAGCAGTACTTGATGCAGGTGCTGAAGAAGTAAATGACTTGGGCGAATCATTTGAAGTAGTTTGTGAGGCGAGTGATCTGGTCGCAGTTCGAACTGCGCTTCAAGCAGCTGGTATCGACTACGAATCCGCAGACTCGTCATTCTTGCCTTCAATGACAATTCCGCTCGATGCCGAAGGTGCTACGAAAGTTTTTGAGTTAATTGATGCGATTGAAGAACTAGATGATGTGCAGAACGTCTTTAGTAACTTTGATGTTTCTGATGAAGTAATGGCGAGCCTGGCCTAACTATCTAACGCTGCTATCTAGGCTTAGTCGGTGAGAGTTCTAGGCATTGATCCGGGTTTAACCCGCTGCGGTATTGGTGTGGTTGAAGGAGCCATTGGCACTCCGTTACAAATGGTTGCCGTAGGCGTAATCCTGACTTCTTCAGAAGACCCAACCGAAGCGCGATTGTTCCAACTCGAGCGCGAGATTCAACTTTGGATAACTGAGTTCAAGCCGGATGTAATTGCAATCGAACGCGTTTTCTCGCAACACAATCTGCGCACAGTTATGGGCACGGCGCAAGCAGCCGGAATCGCCCTTTTGTTGGCGGCGCGGAATCAAACTAAAGTCGTGATGCATACCCCCAGCGAAGTTAAAGCAGCCGTAACTGGGTCTGGCCGAGCTAACAAAGCGCAGGTAGGTAAGATGGTGCTTAGTATTCTGAAACTAGATGCAGCACCTAAGCCAGCTGATAGCGCTGACGCATTAGCGTTAGCGATCTGTCACATCTGGCGAGGTGGCGGTAATACGAAAATTGCAGATGCACTTGCCAAAGAGAAAAAACGTTTAGCGCTACTAAAGAAGACAGGGTCAACTAAGAAATGATTGCCACGCTTACTGGTGAGATTAAGGCTATCTCGTTAGATCGGGCTGTCGTTGAAGTTGGTGGTGTTGGCCTATCGGTTAATTTGATGCAAAATTCGGCTGCGCATCTAAATCTCGGAACTGTGGTCACGTTTCACACCTCGTTAGTTGTTCGTGAAGATTCCTTAACACTTTATGGATTCTTGACCGCTGAGTCCAAACTTTTATTTGAACAAGTTCAAACGGTAAGTGGCATTGGGCCTAAGGTCGCGTTAGCGATTCTCGGTTCGTTATCGCCAGAAGATTTAGCCAGTGCCATCGCCACTGAAAATATTGCGGCGATTGAACGTGTACCTGGCATTGGTCGAAAAGGCGCTCAGCGTCTGATCCTCGAACTCAAAGGCAAACTATCTGATCTTTCCGACGGCGCTCGAGTGTCTGGCCATCAACCAGTTTGGCGAGAGCAGTTAACCAACGCCCTGATTTCATTGGGTTTTGCGCCTAAAGATTCTGATCGCGCGATCAGCTCAGTTGTAAGTGAATTGCAGGGCGACGGCGTAGAGCCAGGCGAATTGGAATTGAGCGAGTTGCTAAAGAGAGCTTTGCAAAGTGGTGGTCGTAAATAATGGAAAATGATGATCGTTTAATTTCACCAGTAGTTGGTTTAGATGAGACAGCTGCTGAGGGCGCGCTACGTCCGAAGGACTTACAAGAATTTATTGGGCAAGAACGAGTCCGTCAGCAAATTGATGTGCTGTTGACGGCAGCAAAACATCGTGGGACAAGTGCTGATCATATTTTGTTAAGTGGCCCACCAGGCCTGGGCAAAACAACGCTGGCACTTATTCTGGCGGCTGAGATGCAAGCTCCAATTCGAATTTCATCGGGGCCGGCAATTACACATGCTGGTGATCTAGCCTCAATTCTTTCCTCTTTAGTGGAAGGTGAAATTCTCTTCATTGATGAAATTCATCGACTGCCGCGACCAGCTGAAGAACTGCTTTATCTGGCGATGGAAGATTTTCGAGTTGATGTAGTCGTTGGTAAGGGACCTGGCGCAACGGCAATTCCGTTGGAGTTACCAAGATTTACCTTAGTTGGTGCAACAACTCGGGCAGGTTTATTGCCCAGCCCATTACGTGATCGATTTGGATTTACCGCGCAACTGGATTTTTATGCCGAATCTGAATTAGCACAAGTAATTTCGCGATCTGCGGCTCTGCTCGGTTTGGCGATCGAAGCCAAAGCAATTGAACAAATTGCCAGTCGCTCACGCGGAACACCTCGTATTGCGAACCGACTACTTAGGCGAGTGCGTGACTATGCCCAAGTGAAAGGTTCCAGCAAGCTCTCACTCGAGCACGCAAACGATGCACTCGAAATGTATGAAGTAGATGCGGCAGGCCTTGATCGTTTGGACCGGTCAGTGCTCACTGCCTTGATTGAGAGATTTGGTGGGGGACCCGTTGGTCTTTCCACCTTGGCCATAGCCGTGGGCGAGGAAACCGAGACAGTTGAGTCTGTGGCTGAGCCATTTTTGGTTCGAAATGGCTTTATGGCGCGTACTCCACGAGGTCGAGTGGCTACCTCTCTTGGGTGGTCGCATTTGGGCAAAGTTCCGCCTGCCGGGGCTGCCTCGCTTTTCGACACACCGCTAAATGACGCCTAGACTCACCTCTTATGTCAACACCTACAAAACCTGTTAAGAGCACCAGTCGTCCGGGTCGCAGACTTGCGATCTTGGCTGGCGCTTTTGTCCTATTAATTGCCACTGTATTCATTCAAGGCGCAACTTCGGTTCGCTTAGGTCTAGATCTGCGCGGAGGCACCAGCGTTACATTGCAGCCACGCGTCGGAACTGGCGAAACGGGCAAAGTTACTTCTGAAGCAATTGATCAAGCGGTCACAATCATTAGGCAACGCGTTAACTCACTCGGTGTTGCTGAAAGTGAAGTAGCCTCACAAGGTACAGGCGCTAATCGTCAGATCGTGATTTCCGTTCCTGGCGAAAGTGGCCGTCGTGTTATCGAACTTGTTGGCCAGACTGCCGAACTACGTTTCCGCCAAGTTCTGGCTGAGTCTTCCGGCGTTCCAACCACAGGTACTGATGCAGCAGCGACTCCACCGGCTGGTATTAGCCCGGAGCTAAACGCACTTTATGCAGCACTTGATTGCACCATTCCGGAAAATCGGCAAGGAACTGGTACCGATGTCGCGACCGATGTGATTCTTGCTTGTTCGCAAGATGGTGGTGCTAAATATATTCTGGCCGGAGCTGAAGTTCTCGGTCGCCAAGTTTCCAAAGCAACTGCCGGCGTTGACCCAACAACTGGTGGAAACTGGTTTGTTTCCCTAACTTTCAACGGAGAAGGAACTAAAGCTTTTGGAGATCAAACTGCTCGGGTAGTTTCTTTGACTGCGCCTCAGAATCAAGTCGCAATTGTTCTTGATGGTTTGGTGGTTTCTGCGCCAAGAATTAATGAGGCGATTCGTGGTGGCAGTGCTCAAATCACTGGAAACTTCACCCAAGTTGAAGCTCAAGATCTAGCTAACGTTCTTAAGTACGGATCTTTACCACTCGCATTTGATCGCGGTGAAGTTCAACAAGTATCACCAACTCTCGGTGCTGATCAACTTTCAGCAGGTCTGCTTGCTGGTGGTTTAGGTTTAGGCCTAGTACTTCTTTACTCAATTCTTTACTATCGCGGACTCGGTTTTGTTACGGTTGGTTCGCTAGCAGTTGCAGCCGGTTTGATCTATCTCTCTATTCTCCTACTCGGTGAATGGGTCGGCTTCACTCTTACCTTGGCTGGTATCGCCGGAACGATCGTCGCAATCGGAATTACCGCTGACTCCTTTATCGTCTACTTTGAACGTATCCGAGATGAGTTACGTGAAGGCAAGTCGCTACGAACCGCCGTTGAAACCGGCTGGCTTCGTGCGCGTCGCACCATCGTGGTCGCCGACTTTGTTTCGCTGATTGCCGCAGTTCTGCTCTACTTCTTAGCGGTGGGTGGAGTTCGCGGTTTCGCATTTACGCTTGGTTTAACCACCTTGGTCGATCTAATCGTAATCTTTGTATTTACTAAACCGGTCATGTCAATCGTCGCAAAGTGGAATTTCTTTGCAAGCGGTCACCCATTATCTGGTCTGTCCAAGAAGAGTTCAGGCATCGAAGAGAACAAGAATGTTCAAGTATCTACCACAGGCATGGAGGCGTAAAAAATGGCACATGGAACAACGCTAGGTGCACGTCTTTATAGTGGTGAGACTTCATTCGAATTCATCGCAACTCGCAAACGTTGGTATGCGATCTCTACTCTTTTATTAGTGTTATCTATTGGAACGATCGCTTTTCAGGGATTGCACTTAGGTATTGAATTCAAAGGTGGCTCTAGTTACACAATAACTAAAGCTGGAGCGACAGTTGAGGAAGCTCGTTCTGTAGTTGAGTCAACCGGCGTTTCGTCAGAGTTAATTGTTCAGAGTGTTGGTAGCGACAAGATTCGTATCCAAACTGGTTCGCTTACAACTACGCAATCAAACGCGATTCAAGATGCGCTCGCTGCGAAGTTTGCAATCAGTGTAGAAAGTATTGATACCCAGATTATCGGCCCTTCTTGGGGTGAAGAGATCACCAAAAAAGCGCTATACGGTCTATTCGCATTCTTGATTGCGGTAATGCTCTATTTGGCTATGACCTTTGAGCCCAAAATGGCGATCGCTGCAATCGCGGCAGTTCTCCACGACGTGCTAATCACAGTAGGTATCTACGCTCTAGTTGGCTTCGATGTAACGCCAGCTACAGTGATTGGATTCCTAACGATTCTCGGTTATTCGCTCTATGACACGGTTATTGTCTTCGACAAGGTACGTGAAAATACTAAATCGATTACCTCGACTGGAAAATCTACTTTCTCACAGGCAACAAACTTGGCTGTCAATCAGACAATTGTTCGCTCAATCAACACCTCAGTAATCGCGCTGCTTCCAGTTGGTTCTATTCTCTTCGTGGGCGCTGGCTTACTAGGTGCAGGAACTTTGAAGGATCTTTCGCTAGCACTATTCATTGGTCTTGCGATCGGTACTTACTCATCACTATTTATCGCACCACAAGTTCTCACTGGTCTGCGCGAGCGTGAGCCGGCAATGATCGCCTTGACTAAGCGTGTGAATGCGCGTGGTGGGGTTTCTCCTGTTGCGATAGAGCCTACTGTCGATATCAGTCAAAATCGCGGCCCACGTAATCAACCAAAACGTAAGGGCAAGAAGAAGTAATAGCCTAGCTATTCAAGTAACTAACCACCGTGTTGTTAACTAGAATCCGATCATGGACACTCTATTAGCGCCGGTGGTTAGTGCTTTAACAGAGCATCATCCTGGCGATAAGTTAGAGAATCTTCAGCGCGCTTTTTTAGTTGCCAAAGAAGCTCACACCGGTCAACTCCGCAAATCTGGCGAGGATTACATAACTCATCCAGTTGCAGTAGCTGCGATATTGGCCGAGTTCGGACTAAATGAAGCTGTAGTGATCGCAGCCCTGCTGCACGATACCGTCGAAGATACGACTTATTCCTTGCCGCAATTGCGTAAAGATTTTGGCGAAGAGATCGCGCTCTTAGTTGATGGTGTTACAAAGTTAGATAAATTAACTTACGGACCAACTGCTGAAGCTGAAACAGTTAGAAAAATGATCGTCGCGATGTCGCGCGATATTCGTGTTCTCCTTATTAAGTTAGCCGATCGCTTACATAACGCACGGACCTGGAAATATGTTTCGCCCGAATCGGCTGAACGAAAAGCGCGCGAAACTCTCGATATCTATGCCCCTCTTGCCCATCGACTAGGTATGAATGCAATTAAGTGGGAGCTTGAAGATTTGAGCTTTGAGGTACTTGAGCCTAAGAAGTTCCTAGAAATTTCGCGCCTAGTTGCAGAACGAAATCCAGCTCGAGTTACCTTAACGAACGAGGTAATTCAAGCGGTTAAGTCAGATCTGCTAGCCGATGGAGTTGAGTGCACGGTCACGGGGCGCCAAAAGCATTTCTATAGCGTTTACCAAAAAATGGTGGTGCGTGGTCGCGACTTCAATGACATCTACGATTTAGTCGGTATTCGCGTACTGGTTGAAGATGTTCGTGATTGCTACGCAGTTCTCGGTGCGATACATGCTCGATGGTCACCAGTGCCTGGTCGATTTAAAGATTATATCGCGATGCCAAAATTCAACTTGTATCAATCCCTGCACACAACGGTAATCGGGCCGGGTGGAAAAGCGATTGAAATTCAGATTCGCACCTATGACATGCATTCACGTGCAGAATTTGGTATCGCTGCGCACTGGAAATACAAGCAGGGGAGCGAGGCGAGCTCTTCTTCACCTGAAATGCTTTGGCTGCGCCAGTTACACGAATGGCAGAAGGAGACTGAAGATCCATCCGAATTTCTGGATTCACTTCGCTTTGACCTTGGATCTCCGGAAGTTTTTGTTTTCACACCGAAGGGCAGCGTCATCGCGCTTCCAGGTGGATCAACTCCGGTGGATTTCGCCTATTCAGTTCACACCGATGTGGGCAATCGTTGTGCGGGCGCGAAAGTGAACGGTCGACTTGTACCGTTGGAGTCCAAACTGAACAACGGCGACGTTGTCGAAGTCGTATTAAACAAGGGGGAACATGCTGCTCCAAGTCGCGACTGGCTGAATTTTGTTAAGAGTCCTCGTGCGCGTTCAAAGATTAAGGCTTGGTTTAGCAAGGAACGTCGCGAAGAAGCAATCGAAGCTGGTCGCGAATCCATTGCTCGTCAAATGCGCAAAGCTGGTTTGCCACTGCAAAAGATTTTTGCGGGTCATGCTTTGCTAGAACTTTCACACGAACTGCACTATCCAGATATTTCTGCGTTGTATAGCGCAGTGGGCGATGGTCATGTTTCATCAGCTTCAATCATTGAAAAATTGATTGCGTCGATGGGGGAGGAAGACTCTCACCCAGAAGCAACCGTTCCCACTTTCCCAACGGGAGTGCAAACAACTAGACGTTCAAGTAGTTCGATCGAAGTCGCTGGCATTGGTGATGTTTATGTGAAATTAGCGCGCTGTTGTACGCCAGTGCCGGGCGATGCAATTATGGGCTTCATCACCAAGGGCAATGGCGTATCTGTCCATCGTGGTGACTGCATAAATGCCGCTGACCTCAAAACGCATCAAAGCGAACGAGTTGTTGTAGTGAAGTGGCTAGCTGGCGCAGCCAGTGTTTTCCTAGTTAATATCCAAGTAGAGGCGCTTGATCGAGCGAGGCTGTTAGCCGATGTAACGCGCACGCTCTCTGAACAACATGTAAATATTCTCAGCGCTGCGGTGAGTACCTCAAAAGACCGTACAGCTATTTCAAGATTTACTTTTGAAATGGCCGATGCTACGCATTTGGATGCGGTACTAAGCGCAGTTCGCAATATTGAAGGTGTTTACGATGTTTATCGCACCTTCAATAATTAACGGCTAAATGTTTTTAGCTGAACTCCGCTAAATTCTTTTCAGCTTCAGCTAGCCACACTTTGCGAGCAATCGCTGAATCAGTAGCTTCTTGAGCTTTCTTAGCATTTCCGGCAGCGGTTGCTTTAGCTGCAGCCTTCTCATAATTAGCGATCGCTTCAGAAAGTTGACGAACTACATCAGCAGCACGTGCTTTGGCAGCTGGATCAGACTTGCGCCAAATAGTGGCTTCGGCTTCTTTGTATGCAGCCTCTACTACTTCTAGGCGGGCATCTAGTGCAGCACGCTTGTCGCGAGCAGTCATGCCAATTTTGCTCCATTGATTTTGCAACTCGCGAAGTGCCTTCTTCTGTTCAGCCAAGTCAGTAATTGGTAGCAATTTTTCAATTTCTACGATCAGCGCATTGCGCTTCTCTAGGTTTGCCGCCATGGTGACTTCGCGCTTTTCTAGATCAGCATTTTTCGCGGCAAAGAAAGTATCTTGCGAAGCCTTAAATCGTGCCCAAAGTTTGGTGTCATCGCTCATCTTTCCGCGACCAGCAGCTTTCCAAGCATCCATAAGTGCTTTGAAACGACGTGCTGTAGCAACCCAATCAGTAGAAGTAGCAAGAGACTCAGCTTCGGCAACCAACTTCTTCTTAGCTTCGGAAACAACTGCAGTAACTTCTTCAAGGGAAGCAAAGTGTGTACGACGACGCTTATCAAATTTATTGCGTGAAGAAGAGAAGCGTTTCCAGAGATCGGTATCGGTCTTCTTATCTAAACGTGGGGCTGACTTCCACTCATCGAGTAGCGCCTTAAGACGATCGCCCGTTACTTTCCAGCTCGTTGAATCGGCTAGAGATTCTGCTTCAGCAACAATCTTTTCTTTCTCTATTAACACTTGGGCTAAACGCTCAGCCTTAGCAATTTCTTCGGCAGCTTTCTTGGCCTCATAAGCGCCGCGATGATCTTCAATGAGTGGGGAAAGTTGTTCGACTGCAACAGCCAGAGCAGCTAGATCACCTACGCCATTTAATTCGCGAACTTGTTCGCGCAGTTTGATAACCGCAGTTGTAGCATCGCCGGGAACCATTGCACCGGACTTTATGCGAGCAGAGAGCAGAGCAACTTCAGATGCAATCGCTTCAAATTTACGAACGAAATAGGCAAGTGCTTCTTCGTTACTTTTGCCAGGGTATGAACCAACTGGCTTATCGCCTTCGGGGGTAATTACATAAACCGTGCCATCTTCGCCAACGCGACCGAATCGAGCCGGGTCCCCAATTAACGCTGATGCTGCAGATACAACTGCAGGGGATTGGGTCGGAGTTACTGGATTCGCGGTCATGGTGGATCCTTTCAGCGCGGTAGCTCGTGAGAAATTCTCAGACGAGCCTTCGCTATTGGGTTGATAGTTAGATGGTCAAACATTTGGGTGACGATGTACAAAAATGATCGAAATCATCGCCGCACTACGTCGTTGGTTGGAAAGGTAAAGGTACCCTGTCCGCCTAGGGTATTTCCAATGGGTCTGAGCAAGACCACAGAATTGAGCGTGGAAGGGTGGGTTGAGGATGCTAGTTGCAGGCTTCCCGGCCCAGATGTACGCAACCAACTGTTGGGTTCTGGCCACAGGCGAGGGCTCTGAATGCATAGTTGTTGATCCAGGTATGCCCGATGTATCCATGGAGTTAGCTGAGTTATTAGGTAAGCATCGGTTGAAACCAGTAGCAACTCTTTTAACGCACGGGCACTTAGACCATACCTTTTCGGTGGTGCCAGTTTGTGATGGTTACGGAATTCCGGCTTACATACATAGTGAAGATCGCGGCCTCTTAATTGATCCAGCCGCTGCGGTTAGCCCGGAGTTTGGGGCAACTTTGGCGGGTATGAGTTTTAGCGAACCAAAAGAGGTAAGAGAATTAAAAAGTGGCGAAGAGTTTGAGGTAGTCGGTTTGAAAATCAAAGCAATTCATAGCCCAGGTCATACTCGAGGTTCGCTGATGTTTTTAGTTGATGACGAAACATTGCTTAGTGGCGACGTTTTGTTCGCTGGTTCTATTGGACGCACAGATTTACCGACAGGCTCTAGTTCAGATATGCAGAAGACGCTGAGTAAGAAAGTTTTGACCTTAAGCGATGATTTAAGGGTACTCCCCGGACATGGTCCAGAAACTAAGATTGGTTACGAACGTAAGAACAACCCATATTTAATCGAAGCTGCGAGAGCGAGTAGATCATGAAGTTTCAAGCACCCAAAGGGGTTAGTGAATATGTGCCGCCGCGCAGCAGCGCTTTTGCATGGGTGCGTTCAACTTTAGAGAACACGATTAGTTCAGCCGGTTATCACCTACTTGAACTCCCAATATTTGAAGAGACTGATTTGTTTGCACGTATTGGTGCATCTACAGATGTAGTTTCAAAAGAGATGTATACCTTTGAAGATCGCGGCGGTCGTTCAATTACCTTGCGTCCCGAAGGAACTGTGGGAGCGCTACGTGCAGTTAATGAACATGGACTAGATCGAGGTTCGCTACCGGCCAAGGTTTATTATTGCGGCCCGTTCTTTCGTGCCGAGCGCCCACAAAAAGGCCGATATCGTCAGTTCTATTCGATCGGTATCGAAGCTATCGGCACTCACGATGCTGCCCTTGATGCTGAAGTAATTGCAATCGCGGATGCTGGTTTCAAGAAATTAGGTTTATCGAAATATCGCTTAGAGATGACATCACTTGGTGATGCCGAATCAAGAGCCGCACACCGGGTAGATCTCGTGAAATTTATCGAAGGACTAGATCTCGATGAAGAAACCAAAGAACGTGCCAAGTTAAATCCGCTGAGATTATTCGATGATAAGCGCGATGAGGTTCGCGACCAAATGGCAAAGGCTCCAGTTTTGTTGGATTACTTATCGGCCGAATCAACGGCAAATTTCGCCGAGGTACAAGAGCACTTAAGTGCACTGGGTATTGCGTTCACCATTAATCCACGCATGGTTCGCGGCCTTGATTACTACACGGGTACAACTTTTGAATTCGTACACGAATTACTTGGAGCGCAATCAGGCATCGGTGGCGGTGGCCGATACGACGGGTTAATGGGAGAAATCGGTGGCCAAGATATAACTGGAATTGGCTTTGGTATTGGTCTTGATCGTGCGCTACTAGCCGTTGAGGCCGAGGGCGTTGTAATACCAGAGACCTTTGTAAGCGATCTGTTTATTATTCCAATGGGATTATCGGCTAAGTCAGCCGCCCTAAAGTACGCAGCTGATCTTCGCGCTGCCGGCTTTAAAGTTGAATTGGCCTTCGGTGATCGGGCTCTGAAGACAGCGATGAAGACAGCAGATAAAAGTGGCGCTCGTTATTCACTCGTAATTGGCGACGAAGAGATGGCTAGTGGCATTGTTGAAGTCAAAGAGATGAGCAGCGGTTCCGTGAACTCGGTTAGACTTGACTCCTTAGCCAGCGCCTTGAAATAAGCGTCGGATTACGTATTTCGAATTGATGAACTAAGGAAAGTTAGGTAGCTAAATTGATCCGTACGCACGGGGCAGGAACAATCCGTAAGAGCCAAGTTGGGCAAACCATCACGCTGGCTGGTTGGGTTGCGCGTCGTCGCGATCATGGCGGAGTTGCCTTCATTGATTTCCGTGATGCCACAGGTTGGGTTCAAGTAGTAATTCGTGACGAAGCAATTGCCAATATGTTGCGTGCGGAATGGTGCTTAAAGATCACCGGTGTTGTTTCTGAACGTCCAGCGGGTAACGAGAATTCAAATGTCGCAACTGGTGAAATTGAAATTATGGCCGATGAGGTCGTCGTTCTAAGCGAAGCAGCTGCGCTACCGTTCCCAGTAGATAGCGGCGATGAAGCTAATATCTCCGAAGAAGTTCGTCTGAAGTATCGATACCTAGATCTTCGTCGCGAAAAACCCGCGGCCAACCTGCGCATGCGTTCAAAAGTTACCGCTGCGATTCGTCGAGTTATGGATTCTGAGGAATTTCTTGATATCGAAACCCCTTACCTGACTCGTTCAACACCCGAAGGAGCTCGCGATTTCCTGGTTCCGGTTCGCCTTCAGCCAGGCTCTTGGTATGCCTTGCCACAATCACCACAGTTGTTTAAGCAACTTTTAATGGTTGCGGGCATGGAGAAGTACTACCAGATTGCGCGCTGTTTCCGCGATGAAGATTTCCGTGCTGACCGTCAACCAGAATTTACTCAACTCGATATTGAAATGTCATTCATCGATCAAGAGGATATTCTGGCGATTGCCGAGAAAATCGTTTCGACAGTTTGGCGAGAGACCGTTAATTACGAGATTCCATTGCCACTAAAGCGAATGACTTATGCCGATGCAATGGCTGATTATGGTTCAGATAAACCAGATCTTCGTTTTGGTCAGAAGCTAGTTGAGTTAACAAATTTCTTTAGTGAAACTCCATTCCGCGTATTCCAAGCACCTTACGTTGGCGCAGTTGTTATGCCAGGGGGAGCAGATTCACCTCGTCGCGAGCTAGATGCTTGGCAGGACTGGGCTAAAGCACGAGGTGCAAAGGGACTTGCCTACATTTTGGTAAACGCTGATGGCACTTTGGGTGGCCCAGTTGCCAAGAATCTTTCCGAGCAAGAACTTGCGGGCATTGTTGCTGCAGCGAGCGCCTCAAATGGTGATGCAATTTTCTTCGCTGCCGGAGAGCGCACTGCTTCGCAGAATTTGTTAGGTGCAGTTCGTAATGAAATTGGTAAACGTTGCAATCTTATAAATGAGGGTGCTTGGGAATTTCTTTGGGTAGTAGATGCTCCGATGTTTGAACCAACCGATGGTGGTGGCTGGACTGCAGTTCATCACCCATTCACTGGTCCTAAACCAGAGTTCGTAGCGACGTTTAAATCAGATCCAGCTTCGGCTCTTGCTTATGCATATGACATCGTTTTAAACGGCACCGAATTAGGTGGCGGTTCAATTCGTATTCATGATCGTAATATCCAAAAGCAGGTCTTTGAAGTTATTGGATTAACTGATGAAGAGGCCAACAGTAAGTTTGGATTCTTACTAGATGCTTTTAATTACGGACCCCCACCACATGGTGGAATAGCTCTCGGTCTAGATCGTGTTTGCGCACTACTTAGTGGCTCCGAATCTATCCGCGAAGTTATTGCTTTTCCAAAGACCGCATCCGGTGGTGACCCACTAACTGGCGCGCCTACTCCAATTACACCTGCTCAACGCAAGGAAGCCGCAATTGATTGGGTTCCTGAAGTGGCTGAAAAGAAGTAGTTCGACGCCTAAGCGGTAGGATTTGCTTAATAACTTAAGTTAAAGGAGATGTCATGAGCGCAGGCGGAATTGCCTTAATCATTTGCGCGGTGTCGCTTTTTGCGATTGCTGTGGCGATTGCCTACACCGTGATTCGTTTTGGTCGCTTAATCGATGAGGCCAAAGTCTCGCTTAAATCAATTACTGAAGAAACCGTGCCACTAATTGATGGGGTTACTCAGACTGTGACTCTAGTTAACGGTCCACTTGAAAGCTTTAACAAGATCACTAAGAATGTCGAGAATATTTCTACCAAAGCTTCTGAGGCTACTTCTAGCTTTGTTGATAAAGGTGGTCCAGCTCTAAAGATTGCTGGCGCACTCATGAGCGCAGCTGGCGCTTCAAAGAAACGTAAAACTAAAAAGACAAAGGCAGAGTGATCAGCAACAGTGGAATCCGCCGAGATACGTTCACGTTGGCTGCGCTTTTTCGAATCTGAGAATTCACAAGGCTTAACTCATACCGTAGTTCCATCCGCATCGTTAATTGCCGATGATCCAAATTTACTTTTAGTCAATGCCGGCATGGTGCCATTCAAGCCGTTCTTCTTGGGCGAAGTCACTCCGCCATACGTGCGCGCAACTTCAGTTCAAAAGTGTGTTCGTACGTTAGATATTGATGAGGTTGGCAAGACAACTCGTCACGCTTCGTTCTTTCAAATGTGTGGCAACTTCTCGTTTGGTGATTACTTCAAAGAGGGTGCAATCGCACTCGCGTGGGAATTGCTAACTAAGCCAATCGCACAAGGTGGATATGGCTTTCCCGAAGAAAAGTTATGGGTAACTGTTTTCCATACTGATGATGAAGCGGCCGATATTTGGCATCACAAGATTGGTGTTCCAAAGGAACGAATTCAGCGTCGCGGAATGGCCGATAATTTCTGGTCTATGGGTGTTCCAGGCCCATGTGGTCCGTGTTCTGAGATTTATTACGATCGCGGTCCAGCTTATGGCGCCGAAGGTGGCCCGGTTGCTGATGAGAACCGTTACTTAGAAATTTGGAATTTAGTGTTCATGCAAAATGAACGCGGGGCTGGAACTAGTAAAGATGATTATCCAATTTTGGGAGAGTTGCCAGCGAAAAGTATCGACACTGGCCTAGGTCTAGAGCGCACAGCTGCGCTCCTTCAAGGCGTAGAAAATATCTACGAAATTGATACCACGATGCAAATTTTGAAGATGGCTAGTTCATTAACCGGCGTCAACTACGGTAGTTCTGAGAAATCAGATATTTCCTTACGTGTTATTGCCGATCACGCCCGAACCTCAGCAATGCTTATCGGCGACGGCGTAACACCTGGAAACGAAGGCCGTGGATATGTATTGCGTCGCATGATGCGCCGCACGATTCGTAATATGCGCTTACTTGGCTCGCACGATCCGATTATTTCGGAGTTAACCAGAGCGGCAATCGTAGCAATGGGGCCGCAGTATCCAGAGTTAATTGCAGCACAAGAGCGCATCTTGGCAGTTTCAGTTGCTGAAGAAGAAAGTTTCTTGCAAACACTTAAGAGCGGAACTCAGATCTTTGATTTAGCTGCGACGGCTTTGAAAGCGAAGAAAGTTTCCACGTTAGGTGGCGAAGAAGTATTTAAATTGCACGATACCTACGGGTTTCCATATGACTTAACGCTTGAGATGGCGCAGGAAGTCGGACTACAGATCGATACTGATGGTTTCCAGCGTCTAATGAAAGAACAGAAAGATCGCGCTAAAGCAGATGCGCGCGCAAAGAAGTCTGGCCACACTGATTTGTCACAATACAAGCAGATTGCCGATGGATCTGGCTTATCAACTTTCCTGGGTTACACGCATACTGAAGCTGAAGGCAAGATCAATGGCCTATTGGTAGATGGCGTAATTGCGCAGAGCGCCAAGAGTGGCGATGAAGTAGAAGTTATTCTGGATCGCACACCGTTCTATGCCGAAGGTGGCGGACAGTTAGCCGATGCTGGGCTGATTAAATTGGCCAACGGTGCAGTAATTGAGATTGATGATGTGCAAGCACCAGTTAATGGTTTATCTGTTCACCGAGGACGAGTATTAAGTGGTGAGGTTGCTGTTGGCCAAGGCGCTTTGGCAACTATTGACCAGGAGCGTCGCGATGCTATTTCTCGCGCGCACACAGCAACTCATATGGTGCACAAAGCTTTCCGCGAAGTTTTAGGTGAAACTGCTACGCAGGCAGGATCAGAAAACTCGCCAGGACGTTTTCGCTTTGATTTCCCCGCAACTGGCGCGGTTTCAGATGCAGCGCTAGATGAAGTTGAGTCGCGAGTAAATACCTTGTTACTAGATAATCTTGAAGTTACTGCTGCAAGCATGTCGCAAGCCGAAGCAAAAGCTATCGGGGCGATGGCGCTGTTTGGCGAGAAGTATGGCGACACTGTTCGAGTGGTCAGCGTCGGGGATTGGGCACGCGAACTTTGCGGTGGCACCCACGTTTCACGTTCTGGTCAACTAGGCGTGGTCAAGCTTTTGAGCGAGTCTTCAATTGGTGCTGGGGTTCGTCGCGTTGAAGCGCTAGTTGGTGTCGATGCTTACAAGTTCTTAGCTCGCGAACATCTATTGCTTAATTCACTTACCCAGATTATTAAAGGCGCTCGTGTTGATGAGCTACCCGAACGCATTAATGACTTGTTAGAAAAAATCAAAGAAATTGAAAAAGAGTTAGCGGCCGTTCGTTCGGCGCAAGCACTGGGTACGGTCTCTGCGATTGCCGACTCAGTCACCAAGGTAGGGCAGATAGATATGGTCACTGCGGTTCTTGCTGATGGAATTTCTGGTGATGATCTACGCACCATCGCCCTCGATCTTCGAAATCGTTTCGCGACGAGTGTGATTGCCCTAATCAGTTCTTCAGCCGGCAAATCAGTCCTAGTTGTCGCTGCATCAGATGCAGCGCGCGCAATGGGTGCCAGGTCAGGCGCTTTAGTAAAAATTGGTTCAGCGGTTCTCGGTGGTGGCGGTGGCGGTAAGGATGATTTCGCCCAAGGTGGCGGCACCGATGCCAGCAAAGCTGCCGAAGCACTTGCCGCAATTTCAGCTGCAGTGGCAGCGCTATAACGCAGATGCAAAGAGGTCGCCGGATCGCGTTTGATTATGGTGATGTGCGAATTGGTGTTGCTATGTCTGACCCGGATTCCATTTTGGCATCGCCTCTAACAACGCTAGCTAACGGTGACCCAAAACTTTTCAAACAAATTGCAGATTTACTTACTGAACATGAACCTGTTGCGTTATACGTGGGAGAACCACTAAATCTCTCTGGTGAATCAAGCGCTTCCGCGCAGAAAACAGCAGTGTTTGCCGAGAGACTGCAGACAGAATTCAACATTCCAGTCACGATGATTGATGAGCGGCTATCAACAGTGACTGCAACTAACGCGCTGCGACAAAGCGGGGTCAATTCAAAGGATGCGCGCAGCAAAGTAGATATGGCGGCTGCGGTAGCGATTCTGGAACAAGGGCTCGCAATTGAAAAGGCCAAGGATGCTTAACGGCCAAGCCCTAAAACGCATCAGTATTGCTGGCATATTCATCCTTGCTTTCACTTTTTCATTGCGCGAAATTAATCAGGCAGGTGGGGGATACGCAAACTTCCCTGAGCGAGTTATTACGGCAGATGAAAAAAACGTTTCAATTTCTATTCCGACGGGTGCAACCGGAGCAGAGATTTCAAAACTTCTGCAGAACGCTGGGGTCGTAGCATCGGCTGAAAGTTTCTTTAGGGCAGCAGTGGCAGATCCCAAGTCAGCCGCTATTGCACCTGGTTCACATTTACTTTCGATCAAGATCAGCGGAAAGACCGCACTCGAACAGTTGTTAGATCCGAAACGAATAGTTAATTTGATCAAGATTGCCGAAGGTGCTTGGAAATCAGAAGTCTTCGAGCAAATGAGGGCAACCAAGATTTGGTCAACGGACCCAGTCGAATCAGCAAAAAAAGTTAACTTACCAACGGGAATTTCATCACTCGAGGGTGTCCTTTTCCCTGCGCAATACAGTTTTGGCGAAGAGGTAAGTCAGGTTGATGCTTTGCAAAGCATGGTTGATAAATTCAGTCAGGTCATCTCGACGATAGCTTTCGTAGATCCAGTTGGAAAATTTAGTACGCAGCAATTAGTCACTATGGCATCTCTAATTCAGGCCGAAGGCCACCCGCAAGACTTCGCGCAGATCTCACGAGTCATCAGGAATAGGCTGGCGATCGGCATGCCACTGCAGTTTGATTCGACAGTTCACTACGCACAGAATATTCGTGGTCAGATTTTCCTCAGTAGTAAGTCCACGAAGTTAAAGTCGCCTTACAACACTTACCAAAACTACGGTTTACCACCTACGCCGATCGGAAATCCCGGTGAAGCAGCGCTGAAGGCAGCAATCGCACCAGCAGAGGGAGATTGGTTATTCTTTATCACTGTCGCGCCAGGTGATACCCGTTTTACTAAATCCTTCACTGAATTTAACGGCTGGAAATTGATCTACCAAAAGAATCGAAAGGCGGGTGCATTCGATTGAGAACATTCAATGGAGCAGTACTGGGCTCACCAATTTCACACTCGCTATCGCCGGTTATTCATCAGGTAGCCTACGAATTCTTAGAAATTTCAGCTAAATACACAGCAGTTGAGGTTCGGGGTGGAAAACTCGCACAGTATTTGGAATCCACGCCACCAGAGCTAAATAGTTTTTCGCTAACTATGCCGCTCAAAGAGGAGTTGGTTGATTTAGGTTTTCCAACCTCTGAGCTAGCAAAGCGAATCAGAAGTGCCAATACCTTAATTAAGGTTGGTGATTCTTGGAAAGTTGATAGCACTGATGTGGTTGGCTTCCAACAAAGTGTCGCTGCAAAAACAAATGCCACATTCCAGAATCTGTTAATTCTGGGTGGGGGAGCAACGGCCCGAGCCGCAATCGCTGCCTTCGATAGCGTCGGTGTTTCAATCGATGTTGCAAGTCGCAGCGAGCATCGCAGCGCGAGCTTGATTAAGTCAGCTCTCTTTGCTGAAGTAACAGTGGTTGGATTCGATGATCAGATCAACTGGGCAAAGTACGATTTGATCGTCAACACTTCGCCAGCCGGCGCTGCAGACGAACTGGTTGGAAAAATAGCTGGGTGCAGCGCGCTGCTTTTTGAATCCCTTTACAATCCGTGGCCCACTGCGTTGATGGGTTTCTGGCGAAATGTTGGCCTCGAAAGTATCGATGGTTTGGATCTCTTGGTTCACCAGGCTATTTCGCAGGTCGCGATATTTGCGGGTACGCCCGTTAAACGCTCACAGCTCGCACCATTGATGCGTGAAGCTGCTTTGAAACGACTTTAGGAAACTTTTACACAGAAATTTTTTCATCGGCGGCAAAAGCCGGTGAGATGGCTACTTTGCCTGGTGTGAGCGTTGATCTAGTGGCATTGATAGTTTGCAGCATCTGGGCCATAGCGATTGCCACAATAGATTTGATGACTTTCCGTATTTCCAATAAGTCACTCGCGATGGGCGTGCTTATAGTCTGGCCCGCATTTATGCTTATTGGTCAAGAGTTTGACTTCACTTTAGTCTCCTTCGCATTTGTGGTCTTTGCGTTGTTCTGTGGGTTTGCTTCTCTAATCGGAATGGGTGATGTGAAGTTGCTGATTTTTCTAGCGCCCTGGTTGCACTACGCCAATTTACGAAATCCCCTGATCCTTCTAGTTGCGCTCACTTGGTTGCAACTAGCTTTCGGTCTAGTTTTTAAGCGAGGTTTCCCTCATCGAATTGCATTCGCTCCGGCGATCCTGGCGGTTGCGGCACTTAATATGGCGACATAAAAGCGATTCATCTGAGAGAATTAGCCCATGCGTTGGTTAACTGCGGGTGAATCTCATGGTCCAGCCCTCAGTGCGATCATTGAGGGAATTCCTGCTTCGGTTCAAATTACGACTGCCGATATTGATTATCACCTTGCTCGCCGCCGCTTGGGCGTCGGCCGTGGCGCGAGGCAGAATTTCGAGGCTGATAAAGTCACAATTCTCGGCGGTATTCGCTTGGGCCTAACTCAAGGTGGTCCAATTTCTATTCAGGTCGCAAATTCCGAGTGGCCCAAATGGGAAAAAGTGATGTCGGCCGATCCAGTGCCAGAAGAAGAAATTAAAGATTTAGGTCGCAATGCTCCGCTAAGTCGGCCACGACCAGGGCATGCGGATTTAGTTGGAATGCAGAAGTATGACTTTGATGATGCGCGTGCGATTTTAGAGCGTGCCAGTGCTCGCGAAACTGCGGCACGTGTCGCACTTGGTGCGGTAGCTCGTGCTTTCTTACAACAAACTTGCGGCATAACAGTTTTGAGTCATGTGTTGTCGATTGGTTCAGTACGGGTTCCCGAAAATACGCAGTTGCCAAGTGAAGGCGACATGAAACGAATTGATGCAGATCCAGTTCGTTGCGCCGATGCAACTACAAGTGCAGCCATGATCACAGAGATTGAATCTGCTCACTCAGATGGTGACACTTTGGGAGGCGTGGTCGAGGTGTTGGCATACAACTTGCCACCGGGACTAGGTTCACATGTGCATTGGGATCGTCGACTTGATGCGCGCTTAGCTGCAGCGATGATGGGTATTCAAGCAATTAAGGGCGTTGAGGTTGGCGATGGTTTTACAACTGCAACGCGTCGTGGCTCGGTAGCTCACGATGAAATTGAGCGTGGTCCTGATGGCTCCATTCGTCGTCGCACTGATCGTGCCGGTGGCACCGAAGGTGGCATGTCTAATGGCGAAATTTTACGCGTGCGCGCTGCGATGAAACCAATTTCAACAGTTCCCAAAGCGCTCGACACCATCGATGTAAAAACTGGCGAAGCGGCTAAAGCAATTAATCAGCGTTCCGATGTGTGCGCAGTTCCAGCCGCGGGAGTTGTCGCAGAAGCAATGGTTGCACTAGTTCTCGCGGAAGCAGTACTTGAAAAATTTGGTGGCGACAGTGTTGGTGAAACTAAGCGCAATTTTGAAAGTTATATCGCGCACCTATCGATAAAATGAGCAGTCAGATAATTCTTATTGGTCCGCCTGGTGCCGGAAAAAGCACAATTGGACAGTCTCTGGCCAAGAAGATGAAGGTTAAGTTTGCCGATACTGATTCGCTGATCGAAGCCAAGTTAGATAAGAAAATTTCTGACATCTTTGTAGATTTAGGTGAGCCAGTATTTCGAGCTGAAGAGTTGATAGTGCTGGCCGAAGTTCTGCAATCTGATTGCGGTGTGGTCTCACTTGGAGGTGGCGCACCCATTTCACCGCAAGCTCAAGAGCTACTTCGCAACAGTGGAGCCACCGTTATATTTCTCGATATCACACTTGGTAAAGCCGCGGCTCGCGTTGGGTTTAATCGCGATCGTCCGCTTTTATTGGGCAATCCACGTGCCCAGTGGAATGAGTTGATGAGTTCCAGGCGCCCAATCTACGAGAGCTTGGCAACTGCAGTAGTGCCAGTTGATGATCGTACCGTCAATGAAATCTGTGCAGATATTTTGGCGGTCGCATGATGAACAGTATTTCCGTCTCAGCCGATCGTAATTATGAAGTGTTCATTGATGTAGATTGGCAAAAAGCCATTGAGCCGTATTTTGTAAATCGCGGACAGATTGCAGTTATTGTTTCTGAAGCCATGGCCGATCGCATCGTTGATTTGCCAGAGACAGACGCACAAGTTCATATTTTCACTGTCCCAGATTCTGAGGCCGGAAAATCTTTTGCAACTTACCAAAAACTTCTCGATTGGTTAGGTGCTGCGGGATTCACACGTAATGACTTAGTCGTGGCAGTTGGTGGCGGCGCGGTTACCGATCTTTCTGGTTTCGTAGCGAGCAGTTGGTTACGTGGCATCGATTGGGTGGCTGTTCCTACAACACTGGCGGCTATGGTCGATGCCGCCGTGGGAGGCAAGACCGGAATAAACAGTGAGTACGGAAAGAATCTAATTGGTTCGTTTTATTCACCAATTTCGGTTTTAGTTGATCTTTCCTGGCTAGCGACTTTGAGCGATCGCGATTTCGCCGCAGGATTAGCTGAAGTAGTTAAGTGCGGCTTTATCGTCGATGCCGAGATTATTGAGTTACTCAAAAACAAATCTGTAGGGGAAGTACGCGGTGATCATGCACTGACGCTGGATTTGATAGCACGTTCAATTGCCGTAAAAGCAAAAGTGGTTAGTGGCGATTTCAAAGAGAGTTTTGATCGAGAAATTTTGAACTATGGTCACACTCTTGGTCATGCCATCGAATTACATAGCAAGTATGTTTTGCGACATGGCGAGTGCGTAGCGATTGGCTTGGTATACGCCGCGAATCTGGCAAATCAATCCGGCATTCTTGAAGACCAAGTGACTGAGTTACATAAGCAAATTCTAGAAAACTTGGGTTTGCCAACCTCGTATGAGAGCCGTCATTGGCCAGAGCTTCGCGCCAACATGGCAATCGATAAGAAGTCACGATCGGGCACATTACGTTTCGTGGCAATCAGTGAAATCGGCAAGACGCTACGAATTGAAGCGCCTAGTGAAAGCGACTTACTCGCCGCATATGAGAGGCTTTGCTCATGAAGATTCTGGTGATTAATGGTCCGAACCTAGCGCGCTTAGATATTCGCGACTCGAGCATCTATGGGGATTTTAATTATCCGCAACTTAAGTCTTTCATTGAAGAGTCAGCTAAAAGCCATGGCTTTAGCGCCGATGTTCGCCAAAGTGATGACGAAGCAACCATTATTTCCTGGTTACACGAAGCTGCAGATAATTCAACCCCGGTAATCATTAATCCGGCTGCATTTACGCATTATTCTTATGCGATACGCGATGCGGCTGAATTAGTTAAATCACCTTTGATTGAAGTTCATTTATCCAATCCGTTAGCTCGCGAAGAGTTTCGTCACACTTCAGTTATTTCAGGTGTAGCAAACGGGACGATCGGCGGTTTTGGCCCTAATTCATACGCCTTGGCTATTTCAGCGTTAAAGGGCCTAATCAAGTAAGAATTTAAATGATGACATCGCAGGTGCGGATTTAAGTATTCGTACCTGTATTAGGTATCCTAGGCGCGAGTCCACCGAACTGCGGTGGCATAAAAGTTTGCGTAAAGCTGCGCGATAAGGGGAGTTTCCTAGTGGCAACCACAAGTGATCTTAAAAATGGCATGTGTCTTGATATTGAAGGGTCACTTTGGACTGTCATCGAGTTCCAGCATGTTAAGCCAGGCAAAGGCCCAGCTTTCGTGCGCACCAAAATGCGTCAGGTGCTAACTGGCAAAGTGGTTGAAAAGACATTAAATGCTGGTGTGAAGATTGAAATTGCGATTCTGGAAAAACGCGAGATGCAGTTCCTCTATAAAGAGGGCGGAGATTTTGTGTTCATGGATAACAAAACTTATGATCAAATGAATATTTCGGCTGCAACTGTCGGCGAAGCTGCGAATTACATGCTCGAAAATACTGAGGCTATCGTTGCTATTCACGAAAACAATCCGCTTTATATTGAACTGCCTGCCTCTGTTCAGTTAACGGTCACTTACACGGAGCCAGGTCTGCAGGGCGATCGATCTTCAGGCGGTACAAAGCCAGCCACAGTTGAAACTGGAATCCAAATTCAGGTACCACTTTTCATCAAGCAAGATGAAAAGATCATGGTTGATACTAGAGATGGATCGTATCAAGGTCGCGCTAACTAGTGTCCGCACGCAGCAAAGCTCGAAAACATAGTCTGGATATTCTCTACGAAGCTGATATCCGAAAAAGTGATCCACTAACAATTATTGAAACGCGCCTGAACATCAGTGAAGATGCGGAGCTGCCACCGGTTCGTGATTACACCAAAGAGTTAGTAACGGGCGTTTCAGACCATAAACGTAAGATCGACGAACTAATCGCAACATATATTCAAGGTTGGGATTTAGACCGTTTGGCTGCAGTTGATCGAAATATTTTGCGCATCGCAATTTTTGAAATTCTCTGGGCTAACGAGATTCCGGACGCGGTTGCGATCGATGAGGCGCTTATTCTCGCCAAAGACCTATCAACTGAAGAATCAGCCGGTTACATTCATGGCGTTCTAGCAAAGATCACTTCGATTAAGGGCGATTTATCTTTGTAATCAGGTACTTTTCCTGCGTTAACCAATGTAAAAGGTCAGCTTGTTCAATTCCCATTGCAAAACTTAAATTCAAAATGTCAGATTCTCTAATCGAGAGAACTTCGCCATTCCAGTCGCTACGTCTTTTCACTATTCCCGCGCAGTAGCTCACCAATAGCAATTGCCGACTTGGATTGGTAAAACTCGGCCGACTGAGCGCTCGCAAATCTAGGGTCAGAACTTGCACATAATCTTGGCGAACGTGCGGTTGACCCAGCAGGAAGTCCACATCAACCCCCAGAATTTTGGCGATCTCGCCAAGCCGGGAGATGGGCATATTCCGTGAGCCGCGTTCATAAGAGCCGATAACAACAGCCTTTATCTCGCCAACTTCGGCCATCTCGGCAATAGTCCAGCCCCGCTTCTTCCGAGCTTCGCGCATGCGGCGACCGATTTCAATGTTGCTGGGAAATGGACGAGTAAAAGAATCGGGCTGCACATTTGTATTCATGCGCCCAAAGTTAGTCCGATCCGAAAACCAGTGACTTGGCCCATCCACAGGTTTGGTCGCCCTACTGCTATTCTTGCGCAGCATCCTTTAAGACCCATCCTGCGAGGTGGGGAAGGAGATTTAAAATGAAAACAGTTCTGCCTGCGCCCGATATCTCGCGCGCGATAGTCCGCATAGCTCATGAAATTCTTGAGCGCTATGACGGTGCTGAATCAATCACTCTTTTAGGCATTCCTACGCGCGGGGCTCACTTAGCCACGCGCATTGCTGCAGCCATTAATAAAATTGAAGGTGGTCAAGTTGCAGTCGGAACTCTAGATACAACGATGCATCGTGATGACCTGCGCACCCGATCACCTAAAGCGCTTTTGCCGACGCTAATTCCTGCAGCAGGTGTTGAAGGCCGACATGTGGTCTTGGTCGATGATGTTCTCTTCTCTGGTCGTACGATCCGTGCCGCACTTGATGCCCTGGGCGAGATCGGCCGGCCGACCAGCGTTTCGCTAGCAGTCTTAGTAGATCGTGGACATCGTGAGTTGCCAATTAAGGCAGATTTCGTCGGAAAGAATATTCCAACCTCTCGTAGTGAAGCAATCAAAGTGAATTTGGTTGAAGTCGATGGAGTCGATGAAGTAACGATCGCCGAAGGGGGAGTCAAGTGAAACATTTACTTAGTATCAATGATCTCTCGCGCGACGAAGCGATTCTAATTCTTGACACTGCAGCTGAGCTGGCACGCATCTCTGATGGTCCTATGAAAAAGCTACCAACATTGCGTGGTCGCACAATCGTGAATCTATTTGCCGAGGATTCAACCCGAACTCGGATCTCCTTCGAAGCGGCCGCTAAACGCCTCTCTGCAGATGTAATCAATTTTTCGGCCAAAGGTTCCAGCTTGAGCAAGGGCGAATCTCTCAAAGACACGGCGCAAACTCTGCAAGCGATGGGAGCTGATGCGGTTGTTATACGTCATCCTGCTTCGGGTGCGCCATTTCGATTAGCCGATAATCAGTGGATGAGTGGTGCGGTAATTAATGCCGGTGACGGAACACATGAACATCCTAGCCAAGCTCTGCTCGACGCTTACACGATTCGTAAACATCTCGGTAAAGGAGCTAAAGATTTATCCGGCCTGCGCGTAGCAATTGTCGGCGACATTCTCCATTCTCGAGTCGCTCGTTCAAATGTCTTGTTGTTAGCAAAGTTGGGTGCACATGTAACGCTAGTTGCGCCACCAACCTTGCTGCCATTTGGCGTAGATAGTTGGCCAGTAACGATTTCGTATGATTTGGATTCAGTTCTTCCGCAAGTCGATGTAATTATGATGCTACGCATTCAACAAGAACGTATGCACGAAATTTTCTTTCCAAATGCCCGGGAATATTCTAGATACTTCGGGCTAGATCGTGATCGTGTGAAGGCGCTTAATTCGAATGCGATCATCATGCATCCAGGCCCTATGAACCGAGGGTTCGAGATTACGGCTGAAGCTGCAGATAGCGCTAGGTCGGTTATTGTCGAACAAGTTAGCAACGGCGTGAGCGTGCGAATGGCGATTCTTTATCTATTACTTGGCGGGGCACCAATCGAAGGCGGAATCAACTAATGAGTTATTTACTAAAGAATGCAACTTTGCCAAATGGAAAAAGTTCAGATCTAGCAATACAAGATGGACACTTTGTTGCAACCGGTTCGTTGGCAGAGAATCATATTGTCATCGATCTTGCAGGCAAACAAGTGCTACCGGGCTTAGTAGATCTACATACTCATTTGCGTGAGCCAGGTTTTGAAGAGTCAGAGACTGTTGCTACCGGTTCGCTCTCTGCAGTGCGAGGTGGCTTCACTGCGATTAGTGCGATGGCGAATACTTCACCGGTTGCCGACACCGCAGGTGTAGTCGAACAGGTATATCGACTTGGTCAAGCAGCTGGTTTATGTGATGTTTTTCCAATCGGTGCGGTCACACAAGGATTAAATGGGCAGACGCTTTCTGAGATTGGCGCGATGGCTGATTCGTCAGCACGGGTAAGAGTGTTCAGTGATGATGGAAAGTGTGTCTTTGATCCGCTGATCATGCGACGTGCTCTGGAGTATGTAAAGAAATTTGATGGCGTCATTGCGCAACATGCACAAGAGCCGATGCTCACCCAAGATGCCCAAATGAATGAGGGTGAAATTTCAGCGCAACTCGGACTTAAGGGTTGGCCAGCAGTTGCTGAAGAAGCAATTATTGCCCGTGATGTATTGCTCGCTGAACATACAAAGTCGAGACTTCATATTTGCCATCTCACAACTGCAGGTGGCGTCGAAATTATTCGCTGGGCCAAAGCTCGCGGCATTCAGGTAACTGCTGAAGTTACTCCACATCACCTTTTACTAACAGATGAATATGCAAAAAATTACGATCCTATCTTCAAAGTTAATCCACCCCTGCGACTTGAAAGCGATGTTATGGCTCTGCGAGCCGGATTAGCTGATGGAACCATCGACATTGTCGCAACTGACCATGCGCCACATAGCTCTGAAAGTAAAGATTGCGAGTGGTCGGTAGCTAGTTTCGGAATGGTCGGTCTTGAGACAGCTCTTTCGATTGTGATTAAAACAATGGTTGAAACTGGGGCGATGACCTACGAAGGCGTCGCAGAGCGACTTTCAATAACGCCAGCGAAAATTGCGCGCTATGAAAATCACGGCCAGCCGTTAGAAGTTGGAAGCGTTGCTAATCTCACCGTCGTGGATACCGCCGCAAAGTGGGTAGTTGATCGCGACTTGATGTCTACTAGATCAAAGAACACGCCGTTCCATGGCATTGAACTGCCGGGCGTCGTAACGCACACCTTCTTTAATGGAAAGTTGGTCTTTGGTGGGTAAGGCGCTTTTGGTTTTAGAAGATGGCCGCATCTTCATGGGCAGTTCATGGGCTGCTACCGGAATCACTTTTGGCGAAGCCGTCTTCTCAACTGGCATGACGGGTTATCAGGAAACTCTTACTGATCCGAGTTATCACAAGCAAGTCGTAATCATGACTGCGCCACAAATTGGTAACACTGGGATGAATTCACCCGATGAAGAATCGACCAAGATCTGGGTGAGTGGCTTTGTAGTTCGTAATCCGTCAGCAATGGTGAGTAATTGGCGGAGTGAGCGTTCGCTCGAAGCTGATTTGATCGCGCAGAGCGTCGTCGGGATCAGGGGAGTTGATACCAGAGCGCTGACTAGGCACTTACGTGATCGCGGTGCTATGAAAGTTGGAATTTTTTCGGGGACAGATCTTTCAATCGAAGAAATGGTTACCCAGGTTCGATCAAGCGGTGCTATGTCAGGTGCATATTTGGCTAAAGATGTATCTACCGAAAATCCTTACGTTGTGCCAGCTATCGGTGAAAAGAAATTCACAGTTGCCGCTCTCGATCTAGGAATTAAGGCGGCGACACCTAGATCAATGGCTGCCCGTGGTATCGAAGTTCATGTCTTGCCTGCCTCTACAAGTTTTGCGCAGATCATGGAGATCAATCCTGATGGCGTTTTCATTTCGAATGGTCCTGGTGATCCTTCGACTATGAATGAGACCGTTGATTTAGTTCGCGAAGTTTTATCGGCGAAAATTCCGATTTTTGGAATTTGTTTCGGGCATCAAATTCTAGGTCGAGCCCTTGGTTTTGAATCTTATAAACTGCAATTTGGACACCGCGGAATTAACCAGCCGGTGATCGATAAAGTTACTGAGAAAGTTGAAATTACCGCACATAATCATGGGTTTGCCATCAAAGCGCCAACCACCGGTACTTTCACGACTGTCTTTGGTCCCGGACATGTAACGCATGTAAATTTAAATGACGATGTGGTTGAAGGTTTAGCTCTGCTAGAACAACCAGCGTTTAGCGTGCAGTATCACCCAGAGGCGGCTGCAGGGCCGCATGATGCCAATTACTTATTCGATCGTTTCGTTGACTTAATGGCTGCCAATCCAGTTAGAGAAATAAATGCCTAGAGATAATTCAATTAAAAGCGTCCTGGTTATCGGTAGCGGTCCGATCGTAATTGGGCAAGCTTGCGAGTTTGATTACTCTGGAACCCAAGCTTGTCGCGTACTACGCGCTGAAGGTATTCGAGTTATTTTAGTTAACTCAAATCCGGCCACGATTATGACTGACCCCGAATTCGCAGACGCTACATATATCGAACCAATTACCGCTGAATATATTGAAAAAATTATCGAGATCGAAAGACCTGATGCGATTCTGGCCACTTTAGGTGGGCAGACCGCGCTAAATGCAGCGATTGCGCTAAGCGAGCGAGGAACGCTAGCTAAGTTCAATGTGAAGTTAATTGGCGCTGATATCCCAGCGATTAACCGGGGCGAGAATCGTGAGCTCTTTAGGGCAATCGTTGAAAAAGTTGGGGGAGAATCTTCCAAATCGATCATCTGTCACACCATTGATGAAGTTCTCGCTGCCGCCGTTGTTCTAAATTACCCAGTCGTGGTTCGGCCCTCTTTTACAATGGGTGGTCTCGGTTCGGGAATTGCTTTTGATGAACCATCATTGCGTCAGATTGCCGGAGCAGGTCTAACACACAGCCCAACAACAGAAGTTTTGATTGAAGAGTCGATCATTGGTTGGAAAGAGTACGAACTCGAAGTAATGCGTGATCATAAAGATAATGTGGTCATCGTTTGTACTATTGAGAACGTTGACCCAATGGGAGTTCACACCGGCGACTCAATAACCGTTGCTCCGGCTATGACTTTGACCGATGTTGAGTACCAACGTCTACGTAATCTTTCGATCGATATCATTCGTGAAGTTGGCGTCGCAACTGGTGGCTGTAACATTCAGTTCGCAGTTAATCCAGTTGATGGTCGCATAATTGTGATCGAAATGAACCCTCGAGTTTCGCGATCGAGCGCGCTTGCATCAAAAGCAACTGGGTTCCCGATTGCCAAGATTGCCACCAAATTAGCAATTGGTTACTCGTTAGATGAGATTCAAAATGACATCACCAAGGTAACGCCGGCGTCTTTCGAGCCAACTCTGGACTATGTAGTAGTTAAAGCACCGAGATTCGCTTTTGAAAAGTTTGCTGATGCTGACCCTCGCTTAACTACGACCATGAAATCCGTTGGTGAGGCGATGGCCATTGGACGCTCATTCGCTGAAGCTTTGCAGAAAGCACTGCGCTCATTAGAACGTAAAGAAGCGCCTTTCGCTTGGCCGGCAGCACCTGGTTCAGGTGAACTCGCAGCGCTTCTGAAAGCTATCGAGATTCCGACTGAATACCGTTTACAACAAGTTCAACGCGCGCTCTGGTGGGGCGCTTCAAGTGCCGAGGTCTTCGACGCGTGCAAGATAGATCCATGGTTCCTGAATCAGATCATTGAGTTAAATGAAGCGGCAAAAGTAATTGCAATTCCGGGAGAGTTAACTGATGAAGTGTTGCGCAATGCAAAGCAGTTAGGTTTTTCAGATAAGCAGATTGCCGATTTGCGTGGACTGACTGAAGCAGATGTTCGAGCAGCACGCTTGAATTTGAACGTACATGCCGTATACAAAACAGTAGATACTTGCGCTGCGGAATTTGAAGCATTTACTCCATATCACTATTCCAGTTATGAAGAAGAGAGTGAAGTTAAGCCGCGAACTAAGCCGGCAGTCATTATTTTAGGATCGGGACCAAATCGCATTGGGCAGGGAATTGAGTTTGATTATTCCTGTGTGCATGCCTCATTTACCTTGCGTGAGTCCGATTTTGAAACGGTAATGATCAATTGCAATCCGGAGACAGTTTCGACTGACTACGACACTAGTGATCGACTTTATTTTGAGCCGCTAACTTTGGAAGACGTTCTGGAAGTTGTACGCGCTGAAGAACTAGCTGGCCCTGTTCTTGGTGTCATTACTCAGTTAGGTGGGCAAACTCCACTTGGACTTGCAGCTGGCTTAAAAGCAGCCGGGGTAAATATTCTGGGTACTTCTCCTGAAGCAATTAATCTGGCCGAAGATCGGGGTGAATTCGGTGAAGTACTGGCTCAACAGGAGTTAGTGGCGCCTAAATTCGGAATGGCAGCTTCACAAATGGAAGCGCTAAAGATCGCACACGATATTGGCTATCCAGTATTAGTACGCCCAAGTTTTGTGCTGGGTGGGCGAGGCATGGAGATTGTTTACGATGATGAATCACTTTCTGGATTTATTGCTCGCGCAACTGACATCACGCCTGATCGCCCAGTATTGGTAGATCGTTTCCTAGATAGTGCGATTGAAATTGATGTAGATGCGCTATTCGATGGCACCGAACTTTTCTTAGGCGGCGTCATGGAACATATTGAAGAAGCTGGCATTCATTCTGGCGATAGCGCTTGTGTGCTTCCTGCGATGACTCTTACCCCTGCGATGGCTGCCGAAATTGTAGTTGCAACTGAGAGAATAGCTCGTGGTGTTGGTGTTCGAGGATTAATCAATATTCAATTCGCAATCGCAGATAATCAACTCTATGTTCTAGAGGCTAACCCACGCGCATCTCGCACCGTGCCGTTTGTAAGTAAAGCAACTGGTGTGCCATTAGCTAAAGCTGCAGCTCGCATTTCAGTCGGTGCCACAATTGCGCAACTTCGAAGTGAGGCAATGTTGCCTGCTGGAAATGGAAAAGCAAAAGGCATCTCAGTCAAGGAAGCAGTTTTACCTTGGAATCGTTTCCGTCGAGTTGATGGGCGTGGCGTAGATTCTGTGTTGGGTCCTGAAATGCGTTCAACCGGAGAAGTCATGGGAATTGCTGCTACCTTCGGTGAAAGTTATGCCAAGAGCCAAATATCAGCCTTCGGGCCACTGCCAAAGTCAGGAAAAGTATTCGTCTCGTTGGCTGATAAAGATAAGAGCCAAGGCATCGCACCAGCTAAGTCACTAATTGACCTTGGTTTTACTATTTTGGCGACCACTGGAACTTCTGCTTACCTACGTGAATCTGGTATCTCAGTCACAGAAGTACGCAAGTATTCTGAAGGTAAAGGCGCAATGGGGGAACGCACAATCGTTGATCTTTTGCACGCTGGTGAAATCGATCTAGTCATTAATACTCCAGTTGGTAGAGGTACGCGAGCAGATGGCTGGATGATTCGTACGGCTGCTATCCAGCGCTCGATTCCGTGCATCACTACTACCGCTGGCTTTGCGGCTGCGGTTTCTGGCATTGCTGCGCTGCAACAGGGTGAGATGAGTGTTAAATCTATTCAGAAGTGGTTGGCTTAACCATGGCTGGAATTAACCGTAGCGCTGCTCAGTTATTGGCAACGATCGTTGGAAATAAAAAAGTCGGTCAGTATCACCAAATTTTGATCAGCGTTGGCGAATTAGTTTCGAAATGCAAGCCTGGTAACTTTGTAGCAATCAGTGTTGGTGGTCCTAATTCAAGAATGGTTTTACGGCGCGCCTTTGCTATCTCACGTACAACAACTTCACCGCAGTTTGGCGGCGCGATTGAATTAATCGTTGCGCCATTTGGAAGCGGTTCTTCCTGGCTCTGCACACTTGCCGAAGGCGAACAAATCGATATCACTCTTCCACTAGGAACTGCTTTTGGAATCCCAACAACTAGCGTCAATGCACTCTTAGTTGGTGGCGGGTATGGATCTGCGCCACTATTTGGCTTAGCTGAGGTATTGAAGGAACGTGGTTGTCGCGTTGATATGTTGTTGGGTGCAAGTACTGGATCAAAGATTTATGCTCCGCTAGAAGGTAAGCGCAGTGTTAACTCGCTGCGAATCTTTACTGAAGATGGATCAATGGGTGAAACCGGTCGCATTACGGCACCAATTGCGCAGCTAGTATCGGAATTACAAATTGACGTCATTTATTCGTGTGGTCCGATGGCTATGTTAAAAGCGATCTCCGAGATTTTAAATGGGGGAGATGTAGTTCATCAATGCGCAGTTGAAGAAGCTATGGCATGTGGCATCGGTATCTGCATGACTTGCGTACTGCCGGTCAAAGATGAGACAGGTAAAATTAGTAATCTTCGTTCTTGTATTGATGGCCCAGTTATGGATGGCGCAGCTATCGAATGGGATCTCGTAGGCAAGACTCTGGTGCTCTAATGTCGCAATTAGATTTCTCAACTACCTTAGGAACCGCTTGGTTTCCCGCTCCGATTTTTACAGCCAGCGGTTGCGCTAGTTCAGGTAAAGAGTTGGCGCAATTTTTTGATCTACGCGATATGGGTGCGATTGTTACTAAATCAATCATGACTAAACCGCGCGCAGGCCGGGCTACTCCGCGAATGGCCGAGACACCGAGTGGGATGCTTAATTCGATTGGCCTGCAAGGACCCGGCATCGATGCTTTCTTAGCTAATGATTTAGCCTGGTTAGTTGAACAAAAGGCTCGCGTTATTGTCTCCATTGCGGGTGAAACTGCTGAAGAGTTTGCCTCTTTAGCTCGCCGCCTACGAGGTGTCGCTGGAATTTCAGCACTTGAAGTAAATATCTCTTGCCCTAATGTAGAAAATCGCGGCATGGTCTTTGCTTGCCATCTGGAATCGGCGCAGACGGTTATTGAAGGTGTCCGTCGAACCATTGGTGGAGATTTGCCAATCATTGCCAAGCTTTCACCTGATGTGACAGATATTGTTTCAATAGCTCGCGGTGTTATCGATGCCGGCGCCGACGGATTAGCCCTGATCAACACTGTCCTAGGAATGGTTATTAATCCAAACACGATGCGACCTCATTTAGGTGGACGCACTGGTGGTCTATCTGGGCCAGCGATTAGACCAGTGGCAGTTCGTGCAATTTACCAAGTGCATGAAGCGCTACCGAAAGTTCCGATTCTAGGTATGGGTGGAGTTACATCGGGTGCTGATGCATTTGAATTAATTTTGGCAGGTGCAAATGGGGTTTCTGTTGGGACTGCTTCCTTTGGGAATCCAACCGCCATCATCAAAATACAAAGCGAACTTCGCCAGATTTTGACAGATAAAGGCTTTACTTCGGTTCGCGAAGCCGTTGGGTTTGCGCATCGACCAGAGAGTAGTGTGCGATGAAAGCGCCAATAATTTTAGCTACTGATACTTCAGATCTCGAGGTTGCTAAGCAGTGGGCGAGATTAGTAGCTCCGCACGTAACTGGAATTAAGTTAGGACTTGAATTCTTTTTGAACTTCGGGGCCGAAGGAGTTCGAGCTGTTTGTGCTGAACATGAATTGGATCTATTCCTTGATCTGAAACTGCACGACATCCCAAATACCGTTGGTCAGGCAGCTGCCGCAGTGGCTGAGTTGAAGCCACGTTTTTTAACCGTGCACGCATCAGGTGGGCAAGCGATGATTACCGCCGCAGCGAAGGTACTTCCGGCAACCGATGTTACGGCCGTAACAATTCTGACGAGTTTAGGTGAATCCGATTTAGTCGAAATTGGTTTTCGTAGTAACGCTATTGATAGTGCAGTTGGTCTGGCTAAGTTGGCTATTACCGCTGGGGCTAGGGCAATCGTCTGTTCACCTATGGAGGTCGGCGCAATCCGCGCAGCCATTGGTGACGAACCTGCGATCATCACGCCAGGTGTTCGCCCGCTATATGCAAGCGCACCAACTGACGATCAAGTTCGCACAATGAGCCCCCTTGCTGCGATCGAAGCAGGAGCAAGTTACGTGGTTATCGGGCGTCCTATCACTCGATTCTGGAGTCAGGGCGAAGCCGCGTTCAATGCAAATCTTGTGCAGATTTGTGAACCGCTCATAGCCCGATAGATTTACCCCATGCAACCACCGCTACTCTCGCCAGAAGATCGTGCGCGAGCTCTAGCGAAAGCATCAGCTTCACGTAAACGCCGGGCTGAAGTAAAGGCTCAGATTAAAAGTGGTGCATTTTCACTTACCCAGGTTTTCGAACTCAGCAAAGATGATGAAGCAGTTGCAAAGATGAGAGTGTTCGAACTTCTAGAATCTATTTCAGGTGTGGGAAAAGTTAGAGCGCGTTCGGTTATGGAGCGATTGAATATCTCGCCAACGAGGCGGATTCAAGGTTTAGGTGCGAAACAGTTGCCCGCATTGTTAGCTGAATTTGCTGGGCCTACCTTAATTGAACGTGGAAAGTTGTTAGTGCTTTCTGGTCCAGGCGGGGTTGGCAAAAGTACGGTTGCTAAAGAGCTGCGCAAAGTAGCAAACTTCTATGTATCAGTAAGTGCCACAACTAGAAAACCCCGCCATAATGAACACGACGGTATCGATTATTTCTTTGTAACTGATGAACAGTTTGAAGAACGAAAAGCCGCTGGCGACTTTCTGGAATGGGCGGAATTCGCGGGCGCAAAGTATGCGACTCCGAAGTCACAAGTAGAAGATGCTTTAGCGCTTGGCAAAAACGTACTGCTTGAGATCGATATCGCTGGCGCTGAGCAAGTTCGCAAAGTTAGTACCGAAGCGATCTTGGTGTTTCTAGAGCCGCCGTCATGGGAAGAATTGGTAACGCGACTTGAGGCTCGTGGCACCGATTCAGCCGAACGACGGGCTCATCGCCTTGCTTTAGCGCAGGAAGAACTCGCTCATGCCCCTAATTTCGACCATCGCATCGTAAATCACTCGGTAACGCAGGTTCTTAGCGAACTGGTATCCTTGGCCACTTGATCAACCCCAATTTTGCATCATTTCTTTGAACTATCGCTTGCTACTGGAGGACACATGGACGGCATTACAAATCCACCTATCGACGAACTTCTCGATAAGGCCGGCTCTAAGTACAGCTTGGTTCTTTATGCGGCAAAGCGCGCACGTCAGATTAACGCATACTACTCACAACTAGGTGAAGGCTTACTTGAATATGTTGGTCCACTAGTTGAGACCCACGTTCATGAGAAGCCACTTTCAATCGCACTTCGTGAGATCAATGAAGGTTTGTTGACTATCGAGAATCTCGAGCCAACTGCTTAATTTTTCCCAATAGGCGGGGTATTTGAAATGCCGAAACGAATTAGCAAAGTAATTCTTGGCGTTGGTGGCGGGATCGCCGCCTATAAATCCTGCGATCTTCTGCGTCGAATGCAAGAGCGCAATTACGACGTTACAGTCGTTCCAACTCCTTCAGCTCTTAATTTTGTCGGAACCGCAACTTGGGAAGCTTTGTCCGGCAAGAAAGTGACCACGCAAGTTTGGGAATCAGTAGATGAAGTCAGGCATGTAAAACTGGCGGCTGAAAACGATTTAATTATGATCTCTCCTGCAACGGCCGATTTGATTGCTCGACTCGCGATGGGTCGCGCAGATGATTTATTAACCAATCTAGTTCTCGCGAGTAGCGCTGTGAAAGTTTTGATTCCAGCCATGCATCCGAATATGTGGAACAACCCAGCAACTGTTGCGAATATAGCGCTATTGCAAGAGCGTGGGTTTCATGTCATGCGGCCAGCGACTGGACGTTTAACTGGTACCGACAGTGGCGTTGGTCGTCTGCCTGAGACTTCCGAAATTCTTTCTTACCTGGCAACCATAATTGCAGATACCCAGGATTTTTTGGGCAAGCGGGTATTAATCACCGCTGGTGGAACCCGCGAAGCAATTGATCCAGTTCGATATATCGGTAACCGTTCCTCTGGAAAGCAAGGTTATGCAGTCGCACAAGTCGCACTTGATCGTGGGGCAGAGGTCACAATTTTGAGTGCGAATGTGAGTCTTCCGGATCCGCCGGGAGCTACGGTTGTTCGAGTTGAAAGTGCTAAAGATCTAGAAAAAGAACTAGCTCAACATTTTCACAACACAGATTTATTGGTCATGGCAGCTGCAGTTGCAGACGCTCGGCCGTCACAAGTAGGCACTGAAAAATTAAAGAAAGATTCTTATCGCGAAATTTTGTTAGTCGAGAATCCTGATTTAGTAGCCCAAATTGCAGAGCAAAAACAAAAGCAAGTTATAGTTGGATTTGCGGCCGAAACCTCATTAAATGTGGCTGAAGCCAATCGCAAATTGCTTGCAAAAGGCTTAGATCTAATCTATTTAAACGATGTTTCAACGGGTGAAATATTCGGCAGTGATTCAACGCAAGGCATATTTTTAACAGCCGATGGCAAAGAGATACCAGTTGGTAAGAGTAATAAGGCGACACTTGCAGGCCAATTACTCGATCTGGTGATTGATAAGTTAAATTAGCCCAATGTCAAAGCGCCTATTTACTTCTGAATCCGTAACCGAAGGTCATCCAGATAAGATCGCAGATCAAATCTCTGATGCGATTCTCGACTCATTGCTGAGCCAGGATTCTAAATCACGTGTCGCTGTTGAAACGCTAATCACAACTGGCCAAGTGCACGTTGCCGGCGAAGTAACGACTAACGGTTATGCCGATGTCATGAGCATTGTTCGTGACACAGTTTTGAATATTGGTTACGACTCATCCGATAAAGGTTTTGATGGTAATTCTTGCGGTGTCTCACTTTCAATTGGTCAGCAGTCACAAGATATTGCCCAAGGTGTCGATGACGCGTACGAGAAGCGGTTAGATTCATCAGTTGATCCACTCGATCTACAAGGTGCCGGTGATCAAGGTTTGATGTTTGGTTATGCATGTGAGGACACCAAAGAATTCATGCCATTACCTATTTCGTTAGCGCACCGATTAGCTCAACGACTTTCTGCGGTCCGTAAATCTGGCGAGTTAGCCTACTTACGTCCCGATGGAAAAACTCAAGTAACCATTGAGTACGACGGAGATAAGGCGATTGCGCTAAACACTATTGTTATTTCTTCACAACATAGCGCAGATGTCGATGTGGCTAAGAAGTTAACCCCTGAGATTATCGATCTCGTTATCAATCCAGTTCTTGCCGATGTTGATTTACCTAAGGCCGATCTGCGCACTCTGATTAACCCAACTGGCCGATTCGTAATTGGTGGCCCGATGGGAGATGCCGGCTTAACTGGTCGCAAGATCATCGTTGATACTTATGGTGGTATGGCTCGTCACGGCGGTGGCGCATTTAGCGGCAAGGATCCATCAAAGGTTGACCGCTCAGCAGCCTATGCGATGCGTTGGGTTGCAAAAAATATTGTGGCAGCTGGCTTGGCTTCACGCTGCGAAGTTCAGGTGGCTTATGCCATCGGTAAAGCACAGCCAGTTGGTCTCTTTATTGAAACTTTTGGTACCGAAAAAGTTCCAGTCTCCAGAATTCAAGATGCAGTTCTTTCGGTATTCGATCTACGCCCTGCAGCGATCATTCGTGACCTTGATCTACTGCGTCCGATTTATTCGCTCACCAGCGCCTACGGACATTTCGGTCGTGAGCTCGCCGAATTCACTTGGGAAAAGACTGATCGAGCTACTGCTCTACAAGCCGCAATCAAGTAAAGGCCCCAGTACAACATTCATCTCATAGACTTCAGATCATGCTGCGACCGTTAAAACTAAAGATCCAACGCGCCCCGCAGCCGTCTGGGCCCGCAGCTGATGATTTACCGGTCGCATCAGTTTGGGTTGACACGGCAATTCCTACGTTAACTGAACCTTTTTCGTACTTAATTCCGGAGAAACTTAGTTCTCAAATAAGAATTGGTTCACGCGTTCAGGTGCCATTTAAAGATAAGCATCTTGAGGGAATCGTCATCGATCGCACCGCTTTGACCACAGATTCCCGAGAACTGAAATCGGTTTATAAGTTATTGGGGGAGTTTCCGGTTGCGAGCCAAGCGACCATTGACTTAATTTCGTTGACCGCCAATTTTTGGGGTGGCTCGCCATACGATGTTATTCGAAGTGCGATACCACCGCGTGTGGCAGTTGCGGAGAAAGGCTTAACGCTGACTGCTACGGCATCGAATCCTAAAGAAGACGCTTTCGCTAGCTTCCATTTATTGCCACCAAAGTTAGAACCCATCTCTGCGTTGCTCTCATTGGTAATGGAGAGTAAAACCATCGGTGCTAAATTGGTAATAGTCCCAACTGCGCGCGATTTAAATCGTTTTGCGACGTTGCTCGTAAAGGCCGGAGTTAATTTCACTTCGCTCGATTCAAATCTGCCCCGAGCCGAGCGATATCGGAACTTTCTTACAGCTTCACTAGGGGGCGCTGACTTAGTTGTCGGCATGCGTGGTGCGATTTTTGCACCAATTCCCGCGCTTTCTGAGATTTATCTGCATCAGGAAAATAGCGAGCATTACTACGAACGGCGAACCCCACATTGGAATGCTCGCGAAGTAGCTTGGATCCGCTCAAAACTTTCGAATGTAAACCTGCATCTAACTGGTTATGTCCCAAGCCTAGATGTGGCAATTGATATCGATAAGAAAGAGATTTCATATCAAGCTACGCGAGCGAAGATTTCAGTTATCGCGCAGGCCAGTAGTAACGGGGAATTGATTCCAACCAAGATCTATCAACAAGTGCGTAATGCGCTACTCAATGGTCCAGTCTTGTTCCTTGTTCCGGCTAAAGGTTATGCGACGGCAATTAGTTGCGCTAAATGTCGAAACGTTGCAATTTGTGAATGCGGTGGCAAGCTCAGCAAAAGTAGCGCAAAGAGCGATCCGGCCTGTGTTTTGTGCAGCAAGCAATATCAAAATTGGAAATGTGGTTGGTGTGGCGAGGCCAGAGTATTCCTGACCAGCCGCGGTATCGAGCGATTTGCAGAAGAGATTGGCAGATCTTTCCCAAATCAGATCGTGATTCAATCTACCGGAACTGATCCGCGGGATCTCGTAAGTGATGAACCTGCATTGGTTATTTCTACACCTGGCGTAGAACCAATAGCCGAGAGTGGTTACGCAGCGGTCGTAATTTTGCAAGTGGATCGCTTCTTAAGTTCTAGTGCTTCAAATGGCGTAGAGAGCGCTTACTCGAACTTCTTTTCCGCGAGTGCCTTAATCGGCGCTAATGGTGTAATCGCCTTGGTTCATGATGATGGCGCACCAATTACTAGTTCGCTAGCAACCTGGAATCCAGCTACGATTTCTAAACGAGAAATTGAACAACGTATCTCACTACAACTTCCACCAATAACTGGCGCTGTTCTAGTTTTGGCAGATTCGGCCGAACTCGTAAGGCTTAAGAGTGCGTTGGTAAATGCCACTGAAGAAAGCAGAGCACCCAAGTCGCTGAGAGTTTATGGCCCAACCGCTGGCGAAGGTGCAAAACTAACGCTCTTGGTCGATCCCACTGAACAGTTAGAACTAGTTTCCTTGTTACGCGAAATCAATAAACGGCGAGCTATCTCGAAGAAACCGTTATTGGCTTATCGCGTGAATCCATTCTCACTCGATTAAGGCCGAGCAGTTGATAGGATTGGGCCTATGTCTATTCAACCTATCCGTCTTTTCGGAGATCCAGTGCTGGTCACTCCAGCGGTGAACGTTGTCGACTTCGATAAAGAGCTGCGTACTCTGGTCGCTGATCTAACTGAAACGATGCTTGATTCGCCAGGTGCTGGCTTGGCTGCGCCACAGATCGGTGTCTCGCTTCGAGTATTCGTGTGGGACGTCGATGATGAACTCGGCCACTTGATTAATCCAACTTTAGATTTAAGTGATGAGCTGCAAGATGGTGAAGAAGGATGTTTGAGTTTTCCTGATTTGCGTTACCCAACCCCGCGAGCGATGCGGGTGGTTGCTAAGGGTTTCAACATGCATGGCGACCCAGTAATAGTCGAAGGTAGTGAGTTTTTAGCACGAGCGATCCAACACGAAACTGATCACTTAGATGGCATTGTGTTTATTGACCGACTATCAGCAGCTGATCGCAAACTGGCGATGAAGGAAATTCGCGAATCAGATTGGTTTGGTACAGCAACCGCCAACGGTACTTCGCCAGTAATTAAGATATCTCCGCATTTCACTCAAGGTTTAGGAAACTAGTGAAGATTGCGGTTGCCGCGTCACCTGAAGTTGCTATTCCAACTCTGGCGTATTTGCTTGCCTCAGAACATGATCTCGCGCTAATCATTTCGCGTCCCGATAGCCCAGTTGGTAGGGGTCGTGAACTAACTCCGACAGCGGTTTCTAAATGGGCTACGGCCAATAGCATCGAACTCTATTGTCCAAATAAAGCCGCTGATTTTGATGAACGGCTCAAGAGTTTTGATCTAGTGATCACCATTGGTTATGGCCTTTTGTTACCCGAATTCTTGCTCAACCAACCTAAGCACGGCTTTATCAATCTTCATTTTTCGCTCTTGCCTAAATTGCGAGGTGCCGCACCTGCTCAACGTGCGATTATCGACGGTCTCTCTGAAACCGGAGTTACTGTTTTTCAACTAGATATAGGCATGGATACTGGTGCGATTTACTATCAGACTAGCCATTCAATCAAACCAAACACCACAGCTGGTGAGCTGCTTGACGAATTAGCGCAATTAGGTCCAAGTGCTATTGCCCAAACTCTGCTCGCGATTGAAAGTGGCGTTGCACCTGTAACGCAAGATAATTCAGTAGCAACTAGTGCGCCAAAATTGAGTAAGGCCGAGGCCCAGATAAATTGGTTGGACTCAGCAGAAAGAATCGTAAACAAGATTCATGGGTTTGCGCCTAACCCGGGCGCAACTTCAAGATTCCGTGGTGAAGTGATCCGAATAATGCGAGCACGAGTTAGCGAACAAGCACTACCGGTTGGTGAGATTTCATTCACCGGCGGTTCAGTAATCGTCGGAACTACTACTAGCGCCGTCGAACTGATTGAAGTTACTCCAGCTGGCAAGAAAACCATGGCGGCCTCAGCTTGGGCAAATGGCGCACGATTTACTGCTGGAGAAATCATTGAATAAGCCGGTTCCGCGCACCTATAAGCGCGCCAATCCAGATGCAGTTCGACTTCTTGTCTTCGACCTACTAACTGAAGTAAACCGAAGTGATGGCTACTCGAATCTGCTCTTGCCACAAGCGCTAACAGCTAGCAAGTTCGACGATCGCGATAAGGCCTTTGCAACTGAACTGCTCTACGGAACTCTGCGAATGCAGGGCCGTCATGACTGGATTCTTGCGCAAGTTTCCAATCGCCCTTGGGATCAAGTTGATCCAGGTGTCATAGATGTTGGACGCATGGCGTTACAACAGATTCATGAGATGCGGGTGCCTGATCATGCGGCGGTTTCAGCTTCGGTAGATATCGCTCGCAAGCGACTAGGCGAAGCGCAAGGGTCATTCCTCAACGCCTTACTGCGTTCGGTTTTGAAGAAGACGCTTGAGGAGTGGTTGGTTCCGTTGGCTGAGATCAAAGATCCGATTGAGCGACTCGCAATTGCATATTCACATCCGCAATGGATTGTTTCGGCCTACTTTGATTTATTGAAAAGTGAAGCAGATGTTACGGCAGCGCTGATTGCGAATAACGTTCCGGCTCAACCGACGCTAGTCGCTTGGCCAGGTCGCTCTTCCCAAAGTGAATTGGTTGAACTTGGGGGAGTTGCAACGCAATTTTCACCCTACGGAGTTCGACTCTCGGGTTCGCCAGGTGCAATTCCAGCAATTAGAGAACGACGTGCTGGCGTACAAGATGAAGGTTCGCAATTAGTTGCAGAAATATTCGCTGCGGTAAGCAAGGAATCACATAGTTGGCTGGATCTTTGCGCCGGACCTGGTGGGAAAGCTGCACTTATCTCAAGCATTGCAGCCCTGGGCGATCACACTTTTACCGCAAATGAAATTTCGCAACCGCGCGCTAACTTGGTCTCTCAAGTTGTTGAGTTTGGCCAGGTGATTGTTAGCGATGGTCGCGAGATCGCGAAGACGGGCCGCACCTTTGATGCCATCTTGGCCGATGTGCCGTGCACCGGGTTAGGTGCGCTACGGCGTCGTCCCGAAGTACGTTGGCGTCGAACCCTTGCCGACTTACGTACTCTTGCCGATCTGCAAATCGAGCTAAGTGATGGGGCAATTTCCGTACTCAACCCCAACGGATATTTTGCTTACGTCACTTGTTCGCCACATTTAGCTGAAACAAAATTTCAAGTTTCGGCAATTCTGAAAAAACATCCAGAACTTCATAAAGTAGATCTGCGGCCATATTTCCCGAATGGGTTAGTCAGTGCGAACGATGATGGGTCACTCTTGCTTTGGCCACAAATTCATAACACGGATGCTATGTTCATGACTATCTTTCAGAAGTCAGGTTAGGCTTTTATTATGGTTCATCAGATTCGCATCACACCGAGCATCTTGAACGCAGATTTCAACAATTTGGGTGCAGAGATAGAGCGAATTTCACTAACTTCAGATCTAGTTCACCTAGATGTAATGGATGATATTTTTGTCCCGAACTTCACCTTTGATTTTTCTCAAGCGTCCGAAATCATTTCTGTCAGCAAACTGCCCGTAGATGCGCATCTCATGGTTGCAGAGGTCGATCAGATCGCGACAAAGTATGCTGAAGTCGGATGCGCCAGCGTAACTATTCACGCCGAAGCAACAGCTGACATTAGAAGCACGTTAAGGGCCATTCGCAGCAATGGTGCCCGAGCTTCGCTGGCGCTTAAGCCAAAGACTTCACTAGAACCGTATCTAGAATTTTTAGATGACCTCGACATGCTACTCATCATGACGGTAGAACCAGGTTTTGGTGGCCAGAAATTCATGTCAGATCAGTTACCGAAGATTGCACAAGCGCGCAAAGAAATCGGAGCTAGAGCAATTTGGTTACAAGTTGATGGCGGTATCTCACTAGAAACGATCGAATCTGCCGCCACGGCCGGAGCCGACACTTTTGTAGCTGGCAGCGCGGTTTTCAATAGCGCAGACCCAGCCCAAATGGTCACAATTCTGCGCGAGAAAGCCGAATCAGCTAGCAATTAGTAGAACGCTAAATAGTGGCTCACGATCCATAGCGCCTGAAGTAAACTGATCTCATGAAGTCATTTGAATCGCTCTTCGTTGAGCTAGCCGAGAAAGTTGCAGCCCAATCACCTGATTCGGCTACTGTCGCAGCCATAAATGCGGGCGTGCATTCAATTGGCAAGAAAGTTCTAGAAGAAGCCGGCGAAGTGTGGCTAGCCGCCGAGCATGAGGGCGATGAAGCGCTAGCCGAAGAGATAAGCCAGCTGCTTTATCACTTGCAAGTTCTTATGCTCGCTCGCAAAATTTCACTCGCTGATGTTTATCGATACTTGTAGGAGTAAACCATGATTCGAATAGCAGTTCCGAACAAGGGTTCCCTTGCTGATTCATCAATAGAGATCCTTAAAGAAGCTGGCTACCGCCAGCGAGTTGATTCACGCGACTTAGTTTTACTTGATCCTGAAAACGGGGTTGAATTTTATTATTTGCGTCCGCGCGATATTGCAATCTACGTTGGCTCTGGTGAGTTAGAGGCTGGAATTACGGGTCGTGATCTACTGATCGACTCAGGTGCGCCAGCAAACGAAATCTTAAGTTTAGGATTTGGTGGCTCAACTTTTAGATTCGCTGGAAGTGCAGATCGCGATTGGCAGATCAGTGATCTTGCGGGCAAACGCATCGCAACTGCCTATCCAGGTTTGGTAGCTAATCACCTGAAGGAATTGAAAATCACAGCCGAAGTTGTGCGCTTAGATGGCGCGGTAGAGAGCAGTGTGCGTCTGGGTGTCGCTGATGTGATTGCCGATGTAGTCAGTACTGGTAACACTTTGCGACAAGCTGGACTTAAGATTTTTGGCGAACCTATTCTAAATAGTGAAGCGGTATTGATTAAGAATGCTAGCCAGGCTGATGGCTTAGAGATCCTGATGCGCCGCTTACAGGGCGTAGTTACTGCCAGACAATATGTTTTGCTTGATTACGACATTCCAAAGAGCGCCCTTGATCGCGCTTGTGAGTTAACGCCAGGGTTAGAGTCACCAACTATTTCACCGCTTCAAAAGGCTGACTGGGTTGCAGTTCGCGCAATGGTGCCCCGTCAGGACACTAACGCCGTGATGGATGATCTCTGGACTATTGGCGCACGCGGAATTTTAGTAACTGATATCCACGCTTGTCGCTTATAGTTTAAATGTTTGCGGCTTCTACATCTTCCCGCGTAATACCGAGCAAATAGAGGACTGAATCCAGATAAGGCGCGGTCAGTGAACTATCTGCTGCTGCGCGCACTGCTGGCTTCGCATTAAATGCAATTCCAAGACCGGCCGCTGCAATCATGTCTAAGTCATTAGCACCATCGCCAATTGCAATTGTCTGTTCAAGAGTTACCCCAGTTTTTTCTGCGAAATCGCGCAGAGCTTGGGCCTTTGCAGCTCGGTCAATAACGGGTTTAAGGACTTGACCGGTTAACTTACCGCCAACGATCTCAAGGTTATTGGCGCGATAGTTGGTAATTCCTAACTCAGCCAGAATCGGCTCGATCACAGCGGTGAAACCGCCAGAGACAACCGCTACTTCGTGGCCTAACTTCTGTAACGTCTTAACCAGAGTTCGAGCACCAGGTGTTAACTTAATTTCGTTCCGCACCTCGGCCAGGATTTCCTCGGAGGCGCCCGCCAGTAGGGCAACACGAGCGCGCAAAGAAGCTTCGAAATCTAGTTCGCCCGCCATCGCGGCTTTAGTTATCTCGCTGACTTCTTTTTCAGCACCAACTTTAGCTGCAAGCAATTCGATAACTTCCTGTTGAATCAAGGTTGAGTCAACATCCATTACAACTAACTTCTTAGCTAATCGGGCCAGGCCGCCAGGGGAGACCGCGATATCGATTCCAACTTCGCGCGCTACGAGAGCAAGAGATGTGCGTAATTGGTCAACACTGGCCGCGGAGACTTGGAATTCAACTGCCGTAACTGGGTACGAAGCGGTGCGAAAAATTCGTTCGATGTTGCCGCCTTGAGCGGTAATTGCAGTAGCTATTGCAGCGATAGCGCTTGGCTGTAGTTTTTGTGACAACGCAACCACATGCAGAAGACCTTGCTTTGCTTGAATCGAACTAGCGGTCGAATCTGAAAATAAAGCGGCAATATCAACACCTAACTTGCCTGCGCATTCTTCTAAGTCGGCTTCGATAGCTTTGCTATGTGCTGGGCTCAAACCAATCAAAACCGTGAGGATTAATCGATCGCTAATCACGACTTGTTCAATATCCAGCACGGTGATGGCAAAAGGTTCTAGGGTGGAAAATAGCGCTTGCGTGATGCCAGGGGCATCGGTGCCAGTTAGAAGGATTAGGCCAGTGTGTTGCGCATCGCTGCTCATATGCGCAGATTACCGTGAATTCACGCTATCTTTTCGCTCTATGGCAAGCGATACCGTTTTAACTCTCGATGAAGTAACTGTTCGTCGCGGGGCCTCAACAATCTTGGGGCCGCTTTCGCTGACCTTGCATACCGGGCAACGTTGGGTAATTCTGGGGCCAAATGGCGCGGGCAAATCTACGCTTTTACAATTAATCGCGACTCGAATTTTTCCATCTTCCGGTTCTGCCCAGATTCTAGATAAAGCTATGGGCAAAGTCGATCTCTTTGAATTGCGCACTCGAATTGGATTAGTTTCAGCAAATAGCACAACTGTGATTCCTGATGATGAACTAGTTCGAGATGTTGTACTTACGGCGGCTTACGCAATCAGTGGGCGCTGGAATGAAAGTTATGATCTTTGGGATGAGTCGCGCGCTATCGCGCTACTGACCACATTCGGGGTTCGTAATTTAGGCGATCGCACCTACGGAACTTTAAGTGAGGGCGAACGCAAACGGGTAACTATCGCTCGAGCTCTGATGGTTGACCCCGAATTAATTTTGCTTGATGAACCTACTTCTGGATTAGACCTGCCAGGACGTGAAGATCTCTTGGCGAGATTCGCTACCTTTGCTAGTGATCCCGCTTCGCCAGCTTCAGTGATTGTTACTCATCATCTAGAAGAGATTCCGGTCGGAACAACTCACGCACTTCTGATCAAGAATGGGCAGATCGCCTACTCTGGTGAGATAGATGAAGTTCTTACCACCGCAAATGTTTCTGAAGTATTTAATTATCCGTTGACTGTAACAAAAGAAGGCGCACGGTTCTTTGCTCGCGCAAATAGATGATAGCTGGCAACCGCTATTCGCTGAGTATCAATCAGATTTAGCCGAGATCCAAAGAGTTATAGCGAATCAACAAATAGCACCTACATTTGAAAATGTGCTTCGCGTCTTTACTTATTCAATCTCTCACTACCGTTGTGTAATCGTGGGTCAAGACCCGTATCCGACGCCAGGGTATGCGACTGGTTTGGCATTTAGCGTAAACCCGGAGATAACTAAGCTTCCGGCATCGCTCAAAAATATTTTTACCGAATATGTTTCAGATACTGGCTTTAGTTATCCGATAAATGGTGACTTATCGGATTGGGCTAGTAATGGCGTTGCCCTTTTAAATAGTTCGCTAACTCTGAATCTGAAGGATAAAGCGGGGCATTTAGATATCGGGTGGCAACGTATTACTGCAGCTGCACTAGATATTCTGGCTAATCGCAGATGCGTTGCAATTCTCTGGGGGAGCCATGCTCAGAAGATGGGGTCTATCTTCGCAGCGGAAAGTAAAGTTCAGTCGGTTCATCCCAGTCCGCTTTCAGCATACCGCGGCTTCTTCGGAAGTAAACCGTTTAGCAGGAGTAATGAAATCTTGATTTCTTCTGGTCAGGCGCCGATAGATTGGCGTTTAAGCTAAAAAAACGGGCCACGATTTCTCGTGGCCCGTTTTTTTAAGAGTTCTACTTAAGTTAAGCCAGCCAAGTATTAATTGGTGACGCTAAGAAGTAGATCATAAAGAGACCAGCAACTAGGAGAAGAAGTGGATGTACTTCCTTGCCGCGGCCTTGGACGTAACGTATAACAACGTGAGTAACGAAACCGGCTCCGATACCTACTGAAATGTTATAAGAGAAAGGCATCAAGATAATGGTTAAGAACGCTGGAATACCTATTCCTAGATCATCCCAATCAATATTCTTAATCTGGCTCATCATTAGGAAACCGACGATGATCAACGATGGAGTCGCCGCCTCGTAAGGAATGATTGCTACCAATGGTGCCAGGAATGTTGTAAGCAAGAAGGCAACACCGGTAACGATAGAGGCAAGGCCTGTACGTGCGCCTTCTCCAACACCAGTTGCTGATTCTATGTAGCTGGTGTTTGAAGATACGCCAGCTGCGCCACCTGCTGCTGCAGCAATTGAGTCAACGATCAGGATTCGATTAGCGCTCTGAATATTTCCATCGCGGTCAACGAGACCTGCTTGATTACCAATCGCAGTCATTGTTCCCATCGTGTCAAAGAAATCTGCCAAAAGAAGTGTGAAGACTAATAGCAGAGCGGCGAGCATTCCGGTCTTTGGATTGGTGAAAGCTCCAAAGATGTCTTGGAATCCAATGCCGAGAGTGTCAAAGCGTGGGGTATCCGCGAGATTGAGGTTTCCGCTAGCGTCCTTAGGAAGCGCTGGGTTATTTAGCGCCCAGCCACGAGGATTAGATTCTGTCGGACTAAGGAAACTGTTGCCGATCTTGAATTGGGCTTCAACAAAGATAGCCAAAAGAGTTGAGGCGACAATTCCAATTAGGATCGAGCCCTTTACTTTCTTAATCATAAGAATGATCGTAAGGAATAGGCCGAAAGCGAAGATAACGATTGGCCAACCTACTAGCTGCCCACCATCGCCAAGTTCAAGTGGTACGGCAGATGGTTTCGAATTAGTGCTTCCCCAAACGACGTTTGGAGTTCTTCTCACAAAGCCCGCATCAACCAGACCAATCAGGGCGATAAAGAGGCCAATACCTACGGAGATTGCAATTTTGAGCGAAGTTGGAATGGCTTTGAAAACAGCCACACGGAATCCAGTTAAGACCAGAACGAGGATTAATACGCCTTCGATTAATACCAAGCCCATTGCTTGCTCCCAAGTTGAGTTCTTGGCTATGGATACGGCAACGAAGGTGTTCAATCCCAAACCAGTTGCTAGCGCCAATGGAAAATTAGCGACAGCCCCCATAAGTATGGTCAGGATGCCGGCAACTAGTGCGGTTCCGGCTGCGACAATTATGATCGCATTCGTTCTATCGCCACCGCCGATGAACTGACCAGCACCATCTGTGGTCGCAAGAATCAAAGGATTCAGCGCAACGATGTATGCCATAGTAAAGAAAGTTACGAGCCCCCCTCGAATTTCTTGGGCGACCGAGGAACCACGTTCTGAGATTTTGAAATAGGAATCCAGCATGAATTAACCCTTTCTAATTTTGTTAACGGAGGTGTTTGCGACTCCGAGCCGAAGAACGTTCGACTAACGTAGGGAAGTTATGAGCAAACCTAAGGCTTACTGAGAGGTATTTGAGGTAAGCCGAGCCACGATTCCCAAGAAAATTGCGATCGATTGGCCGATTAAGAGGGCAAATAGGGCAGTACCGACGCCTAACGCCCCGCCTAACAGTGCTCCAAGTATCAGAACTGTTCCTTCGATAGCCAACCGCACACGGCCGACTTGGATTCCGGTCTTATGGTGAAGGGCTGTCATAAGTCCATCTCTTGGACCTGGGCCTAGGCCACAAGTTATATAAAGGCTGGAACCTGCGCCCACCAGTGCGATTCCCGTAAATACATAGATAAGACCGACGAAGTTATTTTCAGCAGTTGGAATGAAACCAATTCCCAATTGAATAGCGGCGGCGATTATTACGATATTTGCAACCGTGCCAAATCCTGGTTTCTCTTTCAACGGCACCCAAAGCAGTAAAACAATTGCACTAATTATAAAAGTCAACAAACCAATTTCGGAATCAAAAGTTTTAGCTAATCCTTGTGCCAATACTGACCAAGGAGCATTACCCAAATTCGATTGGATTAGCAATGAATCACCAATTCCAAATATAAAGAGACCAAAGGACAAAATAGAAACCCTTGAGACTGATAGATCCCAGCGAGTCGCAGCCCGCCAAGGTGTAATTGGTATCGTCTTGTGCGGCCGGAGAAAATCCATGAATCTCGAGGTCAATGACATCTGCCGAGGATAGCCCACTTCGCATTGGTGCGAGATAGCATTGCGCCCTAATGGAATTCCCAGGCCTTGGTACATTAATCAATACGTTCACCATCATTGGTGGAGCAGCACTTGGCGTTCTAATTGGCTCGCGAGTTAGCGAGAAGTTACGAGACTTAGTAACTGACATTTTGGGCCTGGTTACTTTATTGGCCGCAGCGAGCGCACTGATTCCACTCTGGTCATCTGAATACATTTCGGCGCTTCCAAGGGGTTGGACCCTTCTTTCTGTCTTGGGATCACTTCTAATTGGTGCATTGATCGGAAGTGCCTTGCATCTCGAAGAGAAGTTAGAAATCCTGGGCGAGAATTTAAGAAAGCGTTTCCGTGCCTCGAAAGAGAGCCCCTTCATAGAAGGGTTTGTAAGCGCATCACTGCTTTTTGCGATCGGGCCACTTGCCATCCTTGGTTCTATCAGCGATGGCATGGGTACCGGAATAGATCAATTGATCTTGAAATCTACCCTCGACTTTTTTGCCGCCATGGCATTTGCTACCTCACTAGGTTGGGGCGTTGCTGCATCGGCGATTCCAGTCGGCATCTATCAAGGAGCTTGGACTGTAGTTGGGCTCGGATTAGGATCGATCTTAAGTGGTTATCAGATAGCTGCGATGACCATTGTTGGTGGTTTGATGTTGCTTTGTATTGCGCTGCGTCTGCTGAAGATAAAAGAAGTTGCTGTTGCGAATTTATTGCCAGCTTTGGCGATCGCTCCAATATTTGCACTCATTGTGCACCAATTCGTTTAGAGTTTTTTTTAAAGAGTTGCTATATCAATTACAAAACGAAAGCGAACATCGCTTTTGACGGTTCGTTCATACGCTGTATTTACATAATCGGCACCGATTAACTCAATCTCACTTACGATATTTTTTGCACCACAGAAATCCAGCATCTCTTGCGTTTCTGCGATGCCGCCGATCATTGAGCCAGCCATTGAACGACGTCCTGACAATAATGAATTCGCTTGCACGGCAAACGGAACACCAGGAAGGCCAATGACAACTAGTGTTCCATCGGTCGTTAGCAGCCCCAAGTAGTCATTAATGTTGTGTTCAGCGCTTACTGTGTTGAGAATCAAATCAAACTTGCGTTTTACTGATTGTAATTGGGCAGGGTCACTGGTTACTACAAAATGATCAGCGCAAAGGCTACGAGCATCGGCTTCTTTATTAGGGGAGTGGGATAACACAGTTACTTCAGCACCTAAGGCGTGTGCGAACTTGACTCCCATATGACCAAGGCCGCCAAGTCCCATCACTGCTACCTGCTTTCCGGGCCCAGCTTTCCAATGTTTAAGTGGTGAATACAACGTGATACCGGCACAGAGCAATGGAGCAACCGCGGCTAGATCTAAACCAGCCGGAATCTTGACTGCGTAATTCTCATTGACCACATAACCGTCGCTATAGCCACCCATTGTTGGCGTGATGCCGTCGCGTTCAACTCCGTTGTAGGTCGGCGTCATCCCGTTTTCACAATATTGCTCTAGACCCTGTTTGCAACTTACACACTCGCGACAGGAGTCTATGAATACGCCGACGCCAATCAAGTCACCGACTGCAAATTTCGTTACCGCACTACCGATCGCACTCACTACGCCAGCGATCTCATGACCTGGAACCATCGGGAATCGAGCTCCGCCCCACTCCTCTTTGACTTGATGAATATCAGAGTGACAGATGCCGGCGTATTTGATTTCAATCGCAACATCATTGGGTAATAAATCTCTACGGGTAAATGAGTAGGGAGTTAGTGGAGCACCTTTACTTAGTGCGGCTAAACCTTTTACGTTCATGAATTGAAGGGTAGTGGATCACTCGAAATATGTCCTGCTTTAGAAACTCGTGCAGTCAATTGGCGCATATGGTGACGACGGCAAAGAACTTCATAAGCCACTTCATCAGCCTTGTTGGTATCTCCAACAACAACTTGTTCACCTTCGGTGACCATGATGCCATTGATAGTTCGAGCATTATGTGTAGCTCGTTGACCGCACCAACATAGGGCCTCAACCTGCAAGGTATTTACTCGGTCGGCAAGTTCAACTAGTCGAGCCGAACCTGGAAAAAGTTTGGTTCGAAAATCAGCCAGAATTCCAAAGGCATATACATCGATACCGAGACCATCGACGATTCGAGCTAGTTGATCAATCTGAATTGGTTCGTAGAATTGGGCTTCGTCACAAATAATGTAATCGACTCTCGAACCAATTGATAACTGATCAACCACAAAGCGATGAATATCTAGTTCGGGGCCAACTTCAATCGCGGCGCTTTGCAGTCCAAGGCGAGAGGAAATTACACCAACACCAGCACGATCTTGGTTCGTAAAAATTAAGCCAGAGCGGCCTCGACTTTGATGGTTATGTGCTGTTTGCAGCGCGAGAGTCGATTTACCGCTATCCATAGTTCCGCAGTAGTACGTCAACTCAGCCATGTCGGTAATCCTGCCACATTAGAGAGTAAATCCCTTAGTGAGTAGCGCTTGCCAAAGAGAGTCTGAAAGTTCCAGTGAGGTCGCGACGCTAATGTGCGAAGCATCTCGATAAGCAACATTTCCTCGGACGATAGCTTTGCATGCTCCTTCGCAGAGCCACTCCGCCGGATCAACTATTTCGAAGTTAGCCACTTGAGGTAATCCGAGTCTTGAGCCCGCTAAGCATTTATCGGCACTAGTAGAAGCCAAGCAACTAGGTATGTTGCGATCAGGCAGGGGAGTATCAAGCACGTAGATCAACTTTGAGGTTAACGGCTTTAACGTTTGGTAAGTGCGTTCAGAACCTTCGGCCCACCACTGCTTGACGTTTCGTGGATCTCCTGGTGTAGCAAAGTGTTCAAAAGAAGAGAGGATTATCAAATCGGGTTTGACCGCGGCTATGCGAGCAATGGCGCTCTTACGCCAAGCAGCGCAGTTGCTCATTTTAAAAGCGCCGACACTTTCGCGCACCACATCAATAGAAGGGCAGGCAGATTTAGTCAAGGTAATTAACTTGAAGCCTTTTTCTTCGGCCAGTTTCTGGAGCGCCGGAAACCACTGAACTGCATGGGAATCTCCGTAAAGAACCACAGTCTTGCTGCTATCTAACTTTCCAAATTCGCAAAGAGGCGAAACAGATTGATGGTAATTCAGGTGGCAACCATCGTTATAGGTCGATGGTCGGGATTCGATACTGGCTAAGGTAACTTGTTTTCCGTCAACCAGAATGGAAGTTATGGTGGACTTTGCAATACCAAAGCCAATCAGAATGGCTAAAGCCATCGCTGCAACCGTACTTAGAACGACTACTCGAGGTGAGAAATCCTTGATTCGAATTGGTTCTTCGACATATCTGGTAGTTAAATCTGCCAGGATCACGGTGACCAAAAGTGCGGCCAGTCTTTCCCACAGATAAAGTTCACGTGCGAACAAGGCAATCGGCAGAACTAAGGCTGGCCAGTGCCATAGATAGAGCGGATAAGAAATCTTGCCCAGCCAAACTGAAATCCGATTAGTAGCCAGCCACTTTAAAGGCTGCGGCCAAGCACCAATACTTGATAAAAGTGCTGCCGTTCCGAGTACTGGTATCAAAGCGTAGGTGCCAGGAAAAGCCGTGCTTTCGTTAAACCAAAAAGCGGAGAAGATTAAGGCAGTGACTCCGAAGATAGCTAAATACTTGCTTTTTCTTTTTAACATCGGCATGAGAGCGATTAAGGCACCAACGCTCAACTCCCACGCGCGTGTTGGCAATGAATAGAAGGCCCAAATGGGGGCAACAACTGTTAACCAAACGCCAAGTGCAAAGGTAAAAACCGTTACCAGTGAAAATCCGATGACGAATTTACGAGCACTTTTTAATTTGGCTAGGGCGATTATAAAAAGTGGCCAGAAGATGTAGAACTGCTCTTCAACAGCCAAGGACCAATAATGGATAAAGGGTGATGGTGTCGCATTCAGATTCTGATAGTCGTTCTCCCACCATGCAAAGAGATAATTCGAGATGTAAAGCGTTGTCGCAATTAAGTCACGACCGATCGAACCTCGTGCAACTGGCGGAAGAACGAGCCAAGCAAAGATTGCGGTCACAAATAACACTAGAAAAGACGCTGGTAGTAAACGCTTACTACGACGAAGGTAGAAAGCTTTCAGCGATATCCGGCCATTCGTTTGCAGTTCCTTGAGTAGTAGGCCAGTGATCAAGAATCCAGAAATAACATAGAAAACGTCGACGCCGATGAATCCGCCAGAAATCAACTTGGCATGAAAAATCAAGACCAGCGTTGCAGCGAGTGCGCGAAGTCCTTGAATCTCTAAAATCTTGCTCGATCTTTCTTTCAAATCTGCACCAGCGCTCGAATCGTCAAGTCTGGAAAAGCCGCCAGCATTCGCTCTCGACCGCCGAGAGCGCAGATCTCCAGTAGGACCGCGACCTCACAAACTTCGCCGGCTAACTGCGAGATCAACTCAATAGCGGCGATTAGAGTTCCGCCCGTCGCAAGAACGTCATCGATTAGTAAAACTTTGGGATCATGTACGTGAGAGAGAGCATCAATCTGCATCTCAAGACTGTCGCTGCCATACTCCAAACCGTACTCGCGCTTTATAACGGCGCCAGGTAATTTGCCAGCTTTGCGGATCGGTACAAAACCAACACCGCTATCAATGGCGATCGCGCTGGCCAAGATGAATCCGCGGGACTCAACCCCGGCGACCAAGTTAAACTGAGTTTCGGTCTGAGCGAATTCTTTGGTAACCAAATCGAAAGCTTTTGGATTGGCAATTAGCGGCGCAATATCTTGAAAAAGGATTCCAGGAATCGGAAAATCAGGAACTGGGCGAATCAGAGCGAGCGCTTCGGAGATCTGCATGCGCTCTACCTTTCGCCACTGAAATTTTTAAATAGACAGTGTGTCCGAGAGGGGACTTGAACCCCTAAGCCCTTGCGGGCACTAACACCTCAAGCTAGCGCGTCTGCCAATTCCGCCACCCGGACGAGTGTATTTCCTGCGAAGGATAGCAAGATAGGTCACATGACGCCAAAAGGAGTTATTACTTCTATTGCGGCTTAAAAACTGAAAGAGTGTCCCTATGAATCAAGATCGCCTCGCCCTCGAAGAAGAGACAATTCGAATTTGCCAGGAGCTGATTCGAATTCCAAGTGTGAACTATGGCGAGGGCAAAGGTGATGAGAAAGCTGTCGGCGAGTACGTTGTTGCTTCACTTGCCGAAGTTGGTATCACTGCGACTTCCTATGAGTCAGCGCCTAATCGAGTTAATGTCGTAGCAAGAATAAAGGGAAGTGATTCGAGCCGAGCAGGCTTGGTAGTGCATGGACATATCGACGTGGTTCCTGCAGAAGCGAAAGATTGGTCGGTTGATCCATTCAGCGGAGAAATCAAAGATGGTTTTATTTGGGGACGCGGCGCTGTCGATATGAAAAATGTCGACGCTATGATTTTAGCGATCGTACGCAAGTGGGCCCGTGAAGGATATGTACCTCCTCGCGATATGGTCCTTGCCTTCTTTGCCGATGAAGAAGCGGGCAGTGAATACGGTTCTCGTTATATGACCGCAAATCACCCAGAAGTTTTCGCTGGTTGTTCGGAGGCTGTTTCTGAAGTCGGCGGATTCTCGATCGAACTCAAAAATGGAAAACGCATGTACATCATCGAAACTGCGCAAAAAGGAATTCATTGGTTCAAGCTAACTGCCAAAGGAACTGCTGGACACGGTTCAATGATCAATAAGGATAATTCGCTTACGGCTCTCGGCGATGCGGTTGCAAAATTAGGAAATCACGTTTGGCCACAGCGTTACACGGCAACGGTTAAGGCACTTTTTGGAAATGTCGCAAAGTTGACCGGCAAAAAGTACGACGAAACAGATTTTCGTCCACTTCTTGAAGAATTCGGCCCGGCCGCCAAAATGTTTGGTGCGACAATGCAAAACACAGCTAACCCAACCATGTTGTCATCGGGCTACAAAGCAAATGTCATCCCGCAAACAGCCTCCGCAGTTGTCGACGGCCGTTTCTTACCGGGCTACGAAGATGAGTTCAATCAAACTATTCGCGAGATAGTCGGGCCGGATATTGAGATCGAAACGCTTACACATGACATTTCGCTAGAAGCCGATTTCAGTGGCGATCTAGTCGAAGCAATGGTGCAAGCTTTGATGTCTGAAGATTCTGATGCCATTGCCGTTCCATACATGATGAGTGGCGGCACTGATAACAAAGCACTTTCAGAGTTGGGAATAATTGGTTACGGTTTTGGCCCGTTAAAGTTACCGCCAGGGTTAGATTTCTTCGCGCTATTCCACGGTGTTGACGAGCGAGTTCCGATTGATGGTTTGAAAACTGGCGTACATATGATGGAGCACTTCTTAAAGAATAGCTGATACTTCGCTTAGCGCTGCGCGAACAACTTCGGGCAAACTAATTTGTTCCGAAGTCAAGATTCCGCGCAGCTGCGCACCTGTTCGCGCACCAACAATCGCACTCGTTACACCTGGTGCATCTCGAACCCAGGCTAGAGAAACTTCGAGCGGTGAATATCCGAGCCCGTCGGCTGCAACGCAAACTGCTTCAACAATGCGTGACGAGCGAGCGTCTAGATACGGTTCAACGAAACCAGCAAAGTGCGCACTCGCACCACGCGAATCACTTGGTAGTCCGTTGCGATACTTGCCAGTTAATACACCTCGACCCAATGGCGACCAAGGCAAGAACCCAAAACCTAATGCTCGTGCGGCCGGAATAATTTCGCGCTCTACTTCTCTATTTAGAAGTGAATACTCAGATTGAATAGATGCAATTGGAGCTTTTCCACCTTGATTGCTTTGCCGTGTTACGCAATGGGCTGTTTGCCAACCTGAAAAGTTAGAGATTCCAACATAGCGAGCACGTCCAGTGTTGTACGCCCAATCCAGAGCAGAGAGTGCATCTGTAATTGGATTCTCACTATCCCAAGTGTGGATCTGCCATAGATCTACATAATCAGTACCAAGACGGGCCAAAGAATTATCCAGTTCAGCCATCAAAGCAGCGCGTGAATTATTTACAGTTCGGACTCCACCTGGAAAAGTTATTCCAGCCTTAGTTGCTAAGACAATTTCCTCGCGCTTGAAGAGAGAACCAGCAAGACCTCCGATTACTCGTTCGCTATCACCATCACCGTAGACAGCGGCAGTATCGATGAAGTTGCCACCAGCATCTAAATAAGCACGCATCTGATCAGCGGCCTCATGCTCATCGGTATCCCGACCCCAGGTCATAGTTCCCAGACCTAATCGAGATAGTGACAAGCCACTATCGCCAGCGCGCCTTTGTTCCATGACGCAAACCTAGCAAGGCAAGGGGTGAATTACTGCGATAACCTTTCGGGGTGCCAAAAATTGTTTTGATCCGTCATGCTCATTCGACCGCTAATGAGGCGGGTGTTCTATCTGGTCAATTGCCCAATGTGCATCTTTCAAAGTCAGGTCAAGAGCAGGCAGAACGATTGGCCGAGCGCCTAGGCAAATTAACTATCGCTCAAGTTCAAGTCAGTCCAATGGATCGCTGTCTTGAAACTCTTGCTCCATGGTTGGCTAAGTATGGGAAGAACGTCAACGTCATAACTGAACCTAATTTGGTTGAGGTCGATTATGGAAAATGGTCTGGCAAGAAACTAGCGACTCTCTCGCGCGCCAAATTGTGGCGCAAGGTGCAAGGTCAGCCGAGCGCAGTTACTTTCCCGGAAGGTGAAAGTCTCGCCCAAATGCAGGTTAGAGCGATGAAGACAGTGCATGATTTCTTTGAAACTGATCTTGAGCTAACCATCATGGTTTCTCATGGTGATGTTATAAAGGCAATTGTTGCTAGTTCACTTGGTATGCATCTTGATGACTTTCAACGCATCGTCATTGACCCAGCTTCGATCACACTCCTGGAGTCAAGCGGTGGCGCAATCCGATTGACGCGACTTAACGATTCAGATTCTTCAGTTAGAGAACTGCTGCAGAGTAAGAATAAGCGCGGCCATTTACTTGGCGGGGGCAAAGGCTTAACCAAGTGAATCGGATTGTCTACGATTTTAATCCGGTAGAACGTTTTGTTTGCGGTACCGTGGGCGAGCCTGGTGATCGCAGTTTTTTTATCCAAGCCCGAACCGGACCAAGAATTACCTCAGTTGGACTCGAAAAAATACAAGCAGCGGCTTTAGGTGATCGTGTTGGTGCAATCCTTAAGGAGATAAAGCGAGCTAATCCGCTAGTCGCTTATTCCAAATTAGCTGTAGATACCGAGCCCTTAGAACAACCAATTTTTGAAGAGTTTCGCGTTGGTGTCATTGGGCTTTCGTTTGTAACCGATACTGAAATGGTTTTAGTTGAGCTGCAGTGTGCAACACCAGCGGACTCAGAAGAAGAAGAGTTAGTAGATGATGACGAGGACGGCGCCCCTGATTTGCTGCGGGTATCACTAACACTTGCCCAAGCTGATGCGTTTGCAAAAAGAACTGCAGCGGTAGTTGGTGCCGGTCGGTTACCTTGCCCATTCTGTGGAATACCCATCGACAACACTGGGCATTTATGTCCGAGGGCTAATGGTTACCGCAGATAACCGCGCCGAAATTCTGGCCGCACTTGGTTATGGTGATCTCAAAGTCACTTGTCGCTTGGTAGATGCGTCGAACGCAACGCTCTTTGGTGAAATCACCGTCGGCGAAAAATCTTTCAATTGTATTTATAAACCTGTATCAGGAGAGCGTCCGCTTTGGGATTTTCCTGATGGCACCTTAGCTAACCGTGAATATGCTGCCTACCTGATTAGTGAAGCAATGCAATTCAATTGCGTTCCGCCAACTCTTCTGCGCGAGGGGCCCTTCGGTTTTGGAATGGTGCAACTCTGGATTGATATCGACGAGGAGGTTGATCTAGCCGAGTTGTATCGACAAGATTTACCTGGGTTACGTAGTCTCGCGCTCTTTGATGTAGTTATAAATAATACCGATCGCAAGATTGGCCATCTTTTACCGATCCCTGATGGTCATATTTATGGCTGCGATCATGGCGTCACATTTCACTCTGAAGATAAATTACGAACCGTCTTATGGCAGTGGGAGCAAGCCGAACTTTCCAACGCTGAACTAACCACGCTACAAAATCTCCAAGATGCGTTGAGCGGTGCTACCGGCGAGCTAATTCAACAGTTGATTACTGCCGAAGAGTTCGAAGCCTTGCAGGCTCGAATCTCTCGTTTACAAACTGCTAAAGTCTTTCCGTCACCCAGCCCATATTGGCCAGCAGTTCCATGGCCACCGTTCTAGGATAGGACAATGCGTTCTTGGCCTACGGTTGCGATTCCAGAAGTCGATCCCAAATATGCGCTCCCAAAATTAACCCTAAAAGACACGCTTTCTGGAACTAAGAAAGCGCTGCCAAAGAAGAACCTTTACCGAATGTATGTATGTGGCATTACTCCTTACGATGCGACTCATTTAGGCCACGCAGCCACCTATTTAACTTTTGATCTGATTAATCGCTACTTGCGGGCAACTGGCGCTGATGTTCGCTTCGTGCAGAACATAACTGACATCGACGATCCATTGCTCGAACGCGCTAAACGTGACGGTGTCGATTGGGAAGATTTGGCGCATTCCCAGATCGAGCTCTTCCGCAGCGACATGGTAAACCTTCATATATTGCCACCCGAAAGTTATATCGGCGCTGTAGAAGCGATTCCACTAGTTACCGAAGCGATTGAAGTACTTAAGAAAGCCAACACAATTTATCCAGTTGATAACGATCTCTACTTTCAAGTTCGCAGTGATGCTGAATTTGGAACCCGTTCGCATTATTCACAGGTAGAGATGCAAGAAATTTTTTCACAACGCGGGGGAGACCCAGATCGAGTTGGTAAAAAAGATGTTCTCGATTGCTTAGTTTGGCTGGCAGCTCGTCCAGGTGAACCGTCATGGCCATCGCCATTTGGCGCCGGTCGGCCCGGATGGCATATTGAATGTAGTGCGATTGCACTTGCTTATCTCAAACCAGATCCAACCGATGATTACGCAATTGATATCCAAGGCGGCGGAAGCGACTTAATTTTTCCGCATCATGAAATGGGTGCTTCGCAGGTCGCGATAATGACCGGAAAACCATATGCGAAAACTTACGTTCATACTGGCATGGTGGGCTTAGACGGCGAAAAGATGAGCAAGAGCAAGGGCAATCTAGTTTTCGTTAGTAAATTGATTGCAACTGGCGTTGATCCAATGGTCATTCGCTTAGCCCTACTTAACTCAGCATATGGTCGTGATCGAATGTGGACCGATTCGGTTTTGGATGAAGCAACAGCTCGAATGGCCAGATTGCAAAGTGCTCTTAGTCGCAATGAGGTTGCACCTACTAAAGAGTGCGTTGCCTTAATAATTGCTAGTTTGGCCGATAATCTAGACACAGTTCGAGCCATTAAAGCCATTGATACTTGGATCGAAGCGACCGAAAGTGGTCTAACGGGAGGTAGTAGTGGTGAGCTAAGTCGAGCCATTGATACTTTCCTAGGCATTGCAATCTAAACGGCAAAATTTATCTACTGGTAACCTTGCGCCAATGAGCCTCGTGAAAACGCCTTCTTTGCTTCGTCAGGCGTTGGCCGAGCGCATCGTGATTGCTGATGGCGCAATGGGCACAATGTTGCAAGCCGCCGATCCGACCCTTGAGGATTTTCAGAACCACGAAGGCTGCAATGAAATTCTTAATGTTTCGCGTCCCGATATTGTGGCAAGTGTTCACAATGAATATTTAGCAGTCGGTGTAGATGCCATTGAAACAAATACCTTCGGTGCGAACTGGGCCAACTTAGCCGAATACGGTATCGAGGATCGAATCTACGAGCTGGCTTTTGCAGGCGCGAAAATTGCGCGTGAGTGTGCCGATAAGTTTTCTACAGCAGATAAACCACGTTTCGTTTTGGGCTCCCTGGGGCCCGGCACAAAGTTGCCGACCTTAGGACATACGACATATGAGTTTTTACGCAATGCGTACGAAACTGCGGCGCAAGGTTTACTCGACGGTGGTTCTGATGCGCTTCTGATTGAAACGACTCAGGATCTTTTGCAGGCCAAAGCAGCAGTCAACGGTTCACGCGCAGCGATGGCTAAAGTTGATCGCGATGTTGTTTTAATTGCCCAAGTAACTGTTGAGCAAACCGGAACTATGCTGCTCGGATCTGAAATTGGTGCAGCGCTAAATGCGCTTGCTCCGCTAGAGATTGATCTGATTGGACTTAACTGCGCGACTGGTCCGGCTGAGATGTCCGAACATTTGCGTTACTTGGCCCAAAATTCACAAGTAGCACTTTCGGTTATGCCTAATGCGGGACTGCCGATTCTTGGTAAGAAAGGCGCTGAGTATCCGCTCGGCCCTGATGAGTTAGCAACTGCTCTAGATACTTTCGTGGCTGACTATGGCATCTCACTTCTGGGGGGTTGTTGCGGAACAACCCCGGCGCATTTAGCGGCAGTTGTTGAGAAGTTTAAAGGTCACCACATCAAAGATCGCAGCCCAGTCACCGAAGCTGGCGCTTCTTCGCTTTATCAATTCGTACCGTTCCGCCAAGATAAAACTTACTTAGCCATCGGTGAACGTACTAATGCAAACGGTTCGAGAGCATTTCGTGACGCGCTAGTTGCCGAGGATTGGCAAACCTGCGTTGAGATCGCCCGCGATCAGATTCGTGAAGGCGCACACATGCTTGATCTCTCGGTTGACTATGTCGGACGCGATGGCGCACGAGATATGACTGAGCTTGCTAGCCGATTTGCAACCGCATCAACTTTGCCAATCGTCCTTGATTCAACCGAGCCCGGAGTTCTAAAAGCTGGTCTTGAACAACTCGGCGGACGCAGTGTTATTAACTCAGTCAACTACGAAGATGGAGATGGCCCAACTTCACGCTTCGCCAAGATTATGCCGCTAGTCCAAGAACACGGAGCCAGTGTTGTTGCGTTAACTATTGATGAAGAAGGTCAAGCGCGTACGAAAGAGTGGAAACTTAAAGTAGCGCGCCGATTGATTCTAGATTTAACTACTAACTGGGGGATGGCCACTGGCGATATCTTGATTGATTGCTTGACTTTCCCAATTGCTACTGGTCAAGAAGAAACTCGTCGGGATGGCATTGAAACTATCGAAGCAATTCGTGCGCTAAAACTTGAGTTCCCAGACGTTCAAACAACGCTCGGCATTAGCAATGTTTCTTTTGGTTTAAATGCCGCGTCTCGCATCGTGCTCAACTCAGTATTCCTGCATGAGTGTGTCGAAGCTGGGCTTGATTCAGCCATCGTGCATCCTTCCAAAATTACGCCGATGGCGCGCATCGATGCCAGAGCCCGCGAAGTCGCACTTGATCTAATTTATGATCGTCGAACTTACGCCGATGGTGAATGTACATATGACCCACTAACTGAATTTCTACAACTCTTTGAAGGTGTCGAAGTAGCTGCCACACGTAACTTGCGCGCAGCAGGGCTCGCAGCATTACCGCTTGAAGAACGACTGCAACGCCGCATTATTGATGGCGAGAAAGTTGGTCTTGATACCGATCTTGATTCGGCAATGGCGCAAGGCATCAAACCGTTACAGATTATTAATGATCACTTGCTCGAAGGCATGAAAGTAGTAGGAGAACTATTCGGTAAGGGCGAGATGCAATTGCCGTTCGTACTGCAGAGCGCCGAAGTTATGAAGAGCGCGGTTGCTTATCTAGAACCGCACATGGAGAAAACCGATGACCAGGGTCGCGGTCGAATGTTGCTCGCAACTGTTAAAGGAGATGTTCACGATATCGGCAAGAATCTGGTCGACATCATTTTGTCTAATAACGGTTACCAAGTGGTTAATATCGGAATTAAACAAACGATTAATCAAATTGTAGATGCGGCTCAGGAACATAACGTTGATGCAATCGGCATGAGTGGATTGCTAGTTAAATCTACGGTAATTATGAAAGAGAATCTCGAAGAGATTACTGCGCGTGGGTTAGATCAGAAATGGCCAATCGTGCTGGGAGGTGCGGCACTAACCCGCGCATTTGTAGAACAAGACCTAGCTGAAATTTTCCCAGGTGAAGTTCGATATGCGCGAGATGCCTTTGAAGGTCTGCGATTGATGGATGCGATCATGGCGGTTAAACGAGGCGAACCTGGCGCAGCGTTGCCTGCCCTGCGCGAACGAAAAGTTAAATCCACTCGCAACCTTGAGGTTAGCGAAGAGATCGATACCAAACGCAGCGATGTCGCACTTGATATCGATATCCCAAATGTGCCTTTCTTTGGTTCTCGAATCGTTAAAGGAATTCCGCTAGCCGATTACTCCGGCATGCTTGATGAACGTGCTCTATATATGGGGCAATGGGGTCTTAAGGGTGCTCGCGGAGAATTTGAAGCTATGGCAGAGACTGAAGGTCGACCACGTCTTCGAGCTTTGCTCAACCAAGTTCAATCCGCAGGCTGGCTAGAAGCTGCCGTTGTTTATGGCTATTTCCCATGCGTTAGCGAAGGCAACGATCTGGTGATTCTGCACCATGAAGGACCGGATAAAGGAAAAGAACGGACACGTTTCTCCTTCCCACGTCAGCGCCGCGATCGTCGTCTATGCATTAGTGATTTCTTTGTCAGCAAAGAGTCTGGCAAAGTCGATGTGGTTGCTTTCCATGTTGTAACAATGGGTAACACGATCAGCAAAGCTGCCGCTGAATTATTTGCCAAGAATGAGTATCGCGAATATTTAGAACTACACGGTTTATCTGTGCAGTTAACTGAAGCTCTGGCCGAGTATTGGCATCAACGTATTCGCGAAGAAATGCAAGTGCGTGCTGAAGATGCACCTGACTTGCAGGGTATTCTTGATCAGGGCTATCGCGGCTCTCGATATTCATTTGGCTATCCAGCTTGCCCAGATATCGAACAACAAGTGCAGTTGTGCGAACTGCTAGAGCCTGGCCGCATTGGTGTCGAACTTTCCGAAGAGTTCCAGTTACACCCAGAACAATCAACGAGTGCAATCATCGTGCATCACCCCGAGGCAAAATATTTCAATGCGAACTAACGCGCCAACGGACTTCTATAGCGCAGTTTTCTTTGACATGGATGGTTTGCTAGTTGACTCCGAACCTCTCTGGTTGATTTCCGAAACGCAGATGATGGCCGAATACGGTTACCACTGGCTCGCATCGGATCAAGCAGCCTGCTTAGGCGGCCCACTTGATCGCGTTGGGAACTACATGTCAGATCTAATTGGCGGAAAGCGCGATGGAACTTTTCTGACGACTGAAATAATCGAACGAATGGTTGAGAAATTCCAGGGCGAGCTGCCGTTTATGCCAGGTGCAGTCGAACTGATAACTGATCTCCAAGCACATGGAGTCGAATTAACGTTGGTTTCAGCTAGCCCAAGGTCATTGGTAAACGCAGCGCTAAGTAATTTCGCAGTTAATCCGTTTGCTAGATCGATTTCAAGCAATGATGTGAAAGTTTCAAAGCCAGATCCAGAAGGTTACTTATTGGCAGCAGCTAGCGGGGGACACGACATTTCCAATTCCTTAGTGCTCGAAGATTCCTTGACCGGCGTGACTGCAGCGAAAGCTTCAGGCGCGTGGGTTTTAGCGGTACCGCACTTAGTTCCAATTGAGAAGAGCGCGCGAGTAGACGTCACTACTTCATTGGAAAATTGGAGTTATGAGAAATTAGCGATTAAGTATGAGCAGGACAGATCGATTTAAAGTAACACCAGTCGCATAACCGTGAAGGTTTGGTAGGCCAATTATCGTTCTCGATCGCCAACTTGATTTCATTTGCGATGCGCATCAAAGTCGCTTCAGTGGCCGCGAGATCAGCCAACGTAGGAGTGCTTTTAACCAAAGCGCCATCGCCTAAATAGATAAGTAGTAACAACCTCGGCAAAACATTATGTGTCTTGTAATATAGAAGCGCATAAACCTGCAATTGAAAAAGTGCTTTAGCTTCCCAACCTGGTTTTGGTGATTTACCAGTTTTATAATCAACGATACGAACTTCACCGGTTGGCGCGACATCTAGCCGATCAACATAACCGTGTAGGTATAAATCAGAGTTCAAATCGAACTCAAGGTGTAACTCTCGAAAGCTTGGTTCAAAAGTTTCGGGCTTTTCCAGTTTGAAATAGGTGGCCAATAGCGAATTCGCGCGATCGATCCATTCTTTTTCGTTGCTAATCAGTGGCGCTAAATCGGGCTTGGCCGCTAATTGAGCTTGCCAACGAGAGGGCAACAGTTCAACGGCAGTATCTAAATTTCTTAGCTCAGCAGGGGATTCAAATAAATCATGAAGAACGGTATGAACTAGAGTGCCGCGTTCGGCATCAATGCTTGGTGGTTCGGGCAATTTATCAATACTGCGGTATTTATAGAGTTGTGGACAATTCGTAAACTCTGAGACTCGACTAGGAGATAACCGCATATTTGCCACTTGCTCAAGATAGGCCATAGGTGCGACAAAGCTAGGCTGACTTTAAAGCGAAGCCTGAACTAGGATGCACTCATGTCCGAAAATACCCCGGCTCCGAAATCACTCGCTTCACTGCAAGCGGGCACTTTTGCCTACGGTGATCGCATTCAACTCACCGATCCCAAAGGGAAGATGTATTCCCTAACTATTACGCCGGGCAAGGAATGGCACACCCATAAAGGTTGGATCGTTCACGATGAGCTAGTTGGAATTCCCGAAGGCTCTGTTATCAGTACAACCGCGGGCTTAAAGTTCACCGCCTTCAAACCATTGTTGGGCGACTATGTGCTGTCGATGCCACGCGGAGCAACGATCGTTTACCCGAAGGATGCTGCTTTCATTTTAGGCTTTGCCGACATTTATCCAGGCGCCCGAGTCCTTGAAGCTGGCGTCGGTAGTGGCGCACTCACTATTACTTTACTTCGCGCTGTTGGTGCTGAAGGGCTAGTTCATTCAGTTGAACGTCGCGAGGAGTTCGCCGACATTGCTAAAGCTAATGTCGCAGATTATTTCGGTGAAACACCTGGCAACTGGAGTTGCGATCTCGGCTCGGTGCAAGAGCAAGAATTTACCCATCAATTCGATCGCGTAGTGCTGGACATGTTGGCACCTTGGGAGTGCGTAGACATGGCCGCAAATGTTCTACGTCCTGGTGGAGTTTTCCTAGCTTATGTTGCAACAACTACCCAGTTGTCAGCAACTGCCGAAGCGCTTAAAGCTGATGGCCGATTTACTGAACCTGAAAGTAATGAATCAATGATTCGTGGTTGGCATCACGAAGGTCTAGCAGTGCGCCCGCAACAACGCATGATTGCCCACACCGGCTTTCTGATTATTAGTCGGCGCATGGCCCCTGGCGTTGAAGTGTTGGCGCGCAGACGTCGCCCGGCGAAAGGAGCTTACGGTGTCGCGGAAGAATGAGCGCCTCGTTAATTTAACCATCGCGCTGCTAGCTACCAAAAGATATTTAACTAAGAACGAAATCTTTAGAAATATCGAAGGCTACGAGGGCAGCGCCGAAGCTAAAGAGCGCATGTTCGAACGAGATAAAGATGATCTGCGCAAACTAGGAATCCAGATCGAAGTTGGGGGACTAGACCCACTTTTCGATGATGAAGCAGGCTATCGAATCCGACCTGAAAGTTACGCTCTCTCACTGCGAGATCTAACACCAACCCAAGTCACTCTACTTTCATTAGCTGCGCAAGCTTGGCAGGACGCGGCATTTACAGACCTTTCCCAACAAGCGCTTCGCAAGTTAACTTCGATCGGTTTAGATACTGATTCATCTCAATTGCCAGTAATGGCGCCGAAACTTATTGGCGCTGATGAAAACTTGCGAAGTGCGCTAGATGCACTTACTTCCCTTACCACCATTGAATTCGATTACTTAAATGTTCAAGGCATCGCGCAAAAACGCCAGTTGCAGGTTTATGGGGTGCAAGCCCGCAAATCACATTGGTATTTAATTGGACTAGATACCGAAAAGGATGCGATCCGAAATTTCCGAGTCGATCGAATTTCCGGCGAAGTGCGTTCTGTCGGGAAATCTCAAAGCTACGTGATCCCGACTAACTTTGAAATCGCAGAGCTCGAACCTGCCATTGAAACTCCAGTGGCGACGTTGCAGGCTCGGCCAGGTGCTGGATATCAACTTCGTCGCATGGCAACTACTATCGAAACTGCTGATGATTGGGATCTGCTCGAACTGCCAATTTTCGATCTTGCTTTCATGACAAGTTTGGTGCTTTGGCATGGTGAAGATGTAATTGTTTCATCACCGATACAACTCAGAAGCGCGGTTGTTTCATCGCTGGAAAAGTTGGTGAGCATTCATGGCTAAACAAGAAACTGGCTTAGCCCGCACAGCGCGACTTTTGGATTTAGTTCCTTACCTAACTACTCACCAAGGCATTGCGATATCTGAATTAGCCAAAACTTTTAATACAACCGTCAAAGAGATAACTGATGATTTAAATACGCTCTGGATGTGCGGACTACCTGGCTATACACCGCTGGAATTAATTGATCTGGAATTTGAATCTGGCTTTGTTTCAATCCGTAACGCTGAAACTTTGGCGGCTCCTAGAGCGCTAGACCGCGCAGAGGCCCTCTCGATCTACATGGGTTTAGATCTCTTAAACGCGGAGTTGAGTAACTCCAGTGCTTCGCTGATATCCGAGATTGATAACTTGCAGGAGCAACTACGTTCGCAATTGATTTCAGCGCCTCAGGTTCAAATCGAGGCGAGCATGAAATCTGAATTTCGGGCGCTTATTTTGCGAGCGATCCGACGTCGTGGTTGGCTCGAGATTACTTATCACTCAGCTGCCAATGATCAAATAACTAAGCGGCAGGTTGCGCCTTATGAGCTTTCGCAATCAGGTTCACATGAATATTTACAAGGCTATTGCGACAGCGCAAAAGCGATTCGTAATTTTCGGGCCGATCGAATCGTTGATATCTCTGAGATAGCTGATCAACTTTGGCCGAGTAACCAAGTCTCTTCCAATCAAGCGGCGATCCAATATGACGTAAAGATCCACGCCGCGTCTCGACAGGTTCGCGAAGTTTTGCCGCAAGTTTCGGGGGATTCAACGGATGCGACCTTGCAGGGTTTTAGTGCAGCTTGGATTTCACGTGCAATCCTGTCGCTAGGAGGGCAGGTCGAAGTGACTGGGCCAACTCAGATTAGGGCTGAAGTACATGCTCGAGCCAAGGCTGCGCTGGAAAATTACCATTAATTTCTAAAGAAGGATCTGGGCGCTGGCCGTGATTTATGCGCTAGCGTTTACCCATAGAAGTTGAAACTAAAGGAGTAATCAAATGCCTCGTGGACAAGAGTTAATCATTGTTCTGATTGTTATTGCCGTCCTTTTTGGGGCCAAGCGTCTTCCTGATTCAGCTCGCTCTCTAGGTCGATCACTTCGTATCTTTAAGTCTGAAATGAAAGAGATGAAGGACGACGACAAGAAAGATGACGACTCATCTACTAAGTAGTCGCTTTCGTTATGTCCAAACGCAACAAAGGAAAGATGCCCTTACTTGAGCATCTGCGTGAATTTAGAAAACGGTTTCTGCGCTCAATCATCGCAATCCTCGTAGCATCTACTGCCGGTTGGTTTCTCTATGACCAGATAATCGCTCAACTTGCTCTGCCAGTTTGCGACCTGGCAACAGCCAGAGCAACGGACTCCGATGAATGCGGTTCGCTTTATATAAACGGAGTCTTGGGTCCGCTTAATCTGCAGATTAAAGTGGCCATTTTGAGTGGCCTAATTCTGGCCGCGCCTGTTTGGCTTTATCAACTTTGGGCATTTATCGCACCAGCTTTGCACCGTAAAGAGAAGCGTTATTCAATTCTCTTTCTCTTTGCAGCCACACCATTCTTTGCACTTGGGGCAACAATTGGTTATCTGATTTTACCGGTTGCGATTAAGGTTTTATTTGGTTTTACTCCCGATGCTTTGACGAACTTAATTAGGTTCGATGATTATTTAGATTTCGTACTCAGAATTATTCTGCTCTTTGGTTTAGCTTTCGAGTTACCTGTTTTCCTTTTAACTTTTAATCTGATTGGTTTCTTGCGGGGATCAACAATCTTAAAACCATGGCGAATCTGGGTTTTCAGTATTACCTTAGCGGCAGCAGCGCTAACTCCAACTTCCGACCCAATAACGATGAGCTTTCTCGCTGGACCCTTGATCCTCTTGTACTTCCTAGCTGGCTTAATCTCACTGTTACTGGATAAGCGCCGAGACAAACGCAAACAAGGCGAAGACTTAGCCGATTTCGATCCATCTGCAACGCCATTAGATTAATTTGAATCGGTAGGTTTGCCTCATGTGGTTGGTGGTCGTAAACCCTAAAGCAGGCATGAGCGCCGCCGCTTCGCTTGCCACCCAAGTAGTTGGATTCTTGCAATCCCGTGAGACTGACTATCGCATGATTTCGCCTAACAGCGCTGCAGAGACTAGATCTTTAGTGCGATTATCTTTGGAAAATGGTGAGGCCACCAAGTTGCTAAGCGTTGGGGGAGACGGACTATTCCACCTCTTATTACAGTTTGCGATTGAATTTAAAGTTCCATTAGCTGTAGCTCCAGGTGGAACTGGCAATGATTTCTACCGAACTTTAGGTTGGTTTGATCACGAGCTAACTGACTATCTTGATCACCTGGTATCGGCAGAACCTACTTTGGTTGATGTCGGAGTCGTAGATGGTGAGTACTTCGGCGCTGTTCTATCAAGCGGTTTTGATTCAGTCGTTAACGAACGTGCCAATACTCTTAAGTGGCCCAAGGGGCCGGCTAAGTACAATGTAGCGATTGCCCTTGAATTTCCTAAGTTCAAACCAATCGAATTTAAAATTTTTGCAGATGAACAAATCTTAGAAGTCGAAGCGATGTTAATTGCAATCGGAAACGGTCGCTCTTATGGCGGTGGCATGCAAGTTTGCCCGAACGCTGATTTACAAGATGGTCTTTTTGACATCATGATCCTGCATCCAGTTTCAAAATTACAATTTATCAAGGTATTCCCAACCGTCTACAAAGGAACTCATATTGAGCACCCACAAGTCGAGGTAATCCGCGCAAAGCAAGTGCGAATCGAGTCTTCAGCGATCGCTTATGCAGATGGTGAACGTATCGGGCAACTGCCTGTTCAAGTCGAATCATTGCCGCAAACCCTGCTAACTTGGCCCGCATGAGCGGCCAGGATCAACTTTCACCTGCCGAAGCCTACGCAGCAGCTAAAGCACGGGCGAAGCATTCAGTAACTCAAGAGTTTATTGATTCCTTTGATTTTGGTTTCGATGAGTTCCAAATCCAAGCCTGCCAAGCTCTCGAGGATGGTCATGGCGTTTTGGTAGCAGCTCCTACCGGCGCTGGAAAAACTGTGGTGGGTGAATTCGCGGCTTACTTTGCCCTCAAGAATGGGAAGAAGTGTTTTTACACGACCCCAATTAAGGCGCTATCGAATCAAAAGTTTGCCGAGTTTGTAGAACGTTTCGGTGAGGAAAAAGTCGGTTTGCTCACCGGAGATACCAGCATCAATAGCGAAGCAGATATTTTGGTTATGACCACCGAAGTTCTGCGCAACATGCTCTATGCCGGATCCAACACCCTTAACAACTTGGGCTGGGTAGTAATGGATGAGGTTCACTACTTGGCCGATAAATTTCGCGGCGGAGTCTGGGAAGAAGTACTGATTCACCTCATGGAAAGCGTGCAAGTTGTCTCGCTTTCGGCCACTGTTTCCAACGCCGAGGAGTTTGGTGAGTGGCTAAACGAGATTCGCGGAAACACCACAGTTGTAGTTAGCGAAGTCAGACCGATCCCGCTCTATCAACATGTCTTAATTGGCCAACGTTTAGTTGACTTATTCAGCAAACCGGGACAAGTTAATCCTGAAATTCTAAAACTCGAACGCGAAGCAATGCGTAAAGTTCATACCGATCGCAATAGACGTGAGCGATTTGGTCAGAACGAGAGCCGACTGTCACGCGCAGATATTATTGAAAAGTTAAATCGTGAGAATCTGCTGCCAGCGATCACTTTCATTTTTTCTCGTGCAGGTTGCGATGCAGCCGTAAACCAGTGCTTGAATGCTGGGCTGCGTCTAACAAATTCCGAGGAACGCGCTGAAATTACTAAGACCGCGCTTTATTACACGCAGAACTTAGCCGAGGAAGACCTGGCAGTCCTGGGTTTTGATCAATGGTTAAGTGCTCTCGAACGTGGCATAGCCGCACACCATGCAGGTTTACTGCCCAGTTTTAAGGAAGCAATCGAGGATCTCTTTAAACGGGGACTAATTAAGGCAGTTTTTGCAACTGAAACTTTAGCTCTCGGAATCAACATGCCAGCACGCACGGTTGTGTTGGAGAAGTTAACTAAGTGGAATGGTGAAGCCCATGTGCCAATCACACCAGGGGAGTACACCCAGTTAACTGGCCGTGCTGGCCGCCGCGGAATTGATATTGAAGGTAACGCAGTTGTGCAGTGGTCGCCTTCAGTTGATTCGGCCACTGCTGCCGGTTTAGCTTCCACTCGAACTTATCCGCTGCGTTCATCATTTACGCCAACCTATAACATGGCAATTAATTTGATTAGTCGCTTTGGTCGCGAGCGAGCACGTGGCTCTTTGGAATCATCATTCGCGCAGTTCCAAGCTGATCGTGCGGTGGTCGGGCTCGATCGCCAAGTGCGACGTAATCAAACGGCAATAGACGAGTTAGTTGAATCAGCTCAATGTCACTTAGGTGATTTCAACCAGTACGCATCGATGCGCCGTGAAGTAAAAGAGCTTGAGGCCCTTCTTTCCAAGCGTGGCGGACGAAAAACTTTTGACAATAGACAACGCCAACATCTCGAGGGTGAAATCGATCAACTGCGTAAAGCGTTACGAAATCATTCCTGCCATGGTTGTAATGAACGCGAAGCGCACGCGCGTATCCAAGAACGCGCTGGTCGACTACGACGCGAGAATGAGGGACTAACCAATCGAATTGAGAATCGCACTCACGTTATCGCTAAAACTTTTGATCGTATTTGTGCGGTCTTGGATGAGCTCGGCTATATCGAGGGCGAAAAGCCCCTTGCCCAAGGAAAGATCTTGGCAAAAATTTACGCTGAATCCGATCTACTGCTTACCGAAACAATTCGCTTAGGACTACTCGATGATTTAAATCCAGCCGAATTGCTCTCAGTTGTCTCCTGCATGATCTACCAATCTCGCTCACAGGAAGATTTAGCGCCAAAGATTCCACATCAAAACGTCGCAAACGCTCTGGGAGAGATCGCACATGTTTGGGGCCAGCTAGAAGAAATCGAAGAGAAGCACCAAGTTCAGACGCAAAAAGCCCCAGATTTAGGCTTTTGCTACATCGCGTATCGCTGGGCCAATGGCAACTCTTTGAACAATGTATTAAAAGGTAGCGATATGTCGGTCGGCGACTTTGTGAGATCGACCAAACAACTAATTGATCTTATGAATCAAATCGCGGCAGCGAGTGAAAAACTACGCCCAACTTGTCGCGAAGCAGTAAAGCGGATTGATCGGGGAGTAGTCAGTTATATGCTGGGTGACTTATGACTTTGATGTTGCTCGATAGCGCCTCGCTTTGGTACCGCGCTTACTACGGAATGCCCGACACTTTATTAGGTCCTGACGGCACGCCAGTTAATGCAATTCGCGGCTACCTCGATATGACTGCGCGCTTGATTGGCATCTACAAACCGAACCGAATAGTTGCTTGCCTCGATGGGGATTGGCGACCAAGTTGGCGGGTTGATCTCTTTCCAGATTACAAAGCTAATCGTTTGGAAGAAGAAGGCGAAGAAGAAGTAGAACCGGAAACGCTAACTCCACAGATTCCGATTCTGCTCGACATCTTAGATCTCTTTGGAATTCCCGTCGTTGGTGTTGATGATTATGAAGCCGATGATGTTATGGCCACTTATGCCGAAGTCGAACCTGGGCCGATTCGAATTGTTACGGGCGATCGTGATCTTTTTCAGATGGTCGATGACAAACGGGATATCAAGGTTGTCTATTTAGCAAAAGGAATATCACAGCATGATTTAGTCGATCTCAAGTATGTGGCAGACAAGTACGAAATTCCAGGTGATCGCTATGACTTATTTGCGATGTTCCGCGGAGATCCATCTGATGGGCTGCCCGGCGTTAAAGGAATCGGGGAAAAGGGTGCTGCGGTAATAGCTAACAATTTTGCAACAGTGGAAGACGCGCTCGCTGCGGCGCATGAAGCACATGATTCATTGCCACCAGCGCTGGCTAAGAAGATAATTGCAGGTGCGGATTATTTAAGTATTGCGCCAAAATTAGTCCGAGTTGCCCGTGATGCACCGCTACCTAAAGTTGATCTCTCAATGCCTAAGCCTCCGGCGGACTTATCAAAGCTTTATCAAATCAAAGATCAGTACGGGTTGGGTGCGAGTATCGATCGCTTAATCGCCGCCCTCGGTTGGTAGCAGCTTGTACGCACTTCATGCGCTCTTAAGCGGGTTACTTCTTTCAGCGGCATTTAAACCGATTGGTCTCTGGTTTGCTGCGCCTCTGGCTTTTGCATTGCTGATTTATACGATAACTAAAAGCGATAAGTATTTAATTTCTTTCGCGATATTCGCATTTACTTTCAACGCTGCAGGTTTGATCTGGAGCAATAAATATGTCGGCATCACGCCCTGGATTGCCCTCGCTTTATTGCAGACCATTTTCTATCTTCCTTTGGCGCTGCTCAAGCGACTAGGGGAGTACTGGTACTTCTTTCTTCCCGTTGCTTTCTTGGCGTTAGAAGAGTTACGGAGTCGTTTTCCATTCGGCGGCTTTGGTTGGCTACGTATTGGATTCTCCCAAGTTGATGCGCCATATGCGCGATTAGCTAGTGTCGGTGGCGTATCTCTACTTTCCTTAGCCACACTTTTATTGGGTGTTGCCGCTTTCCAACTCGCAAAGCGGGGAAGTGGTTTGACTCTCCCAGGTATCGCAATCGCGTTAACGCTTGTTGGCATATTTGTATTTCCTAACAACTCACCACGACAAACTTTTCAAGTTCTAGCTGTACAGGGCTCTGTTCCAAAGCTGGGTTTAGATTTCAACGAACGCGCTACTGAAGTTTTCTATCGACATTTAACCGCAACCGAGGAGGCTCTAAGTGGCGGCAAGAAGCCAGATTTAATTATTTGGCCAGAGAATTCAGTTGATGTTGACCCATTTAACATTCCTAAAATCGGCAGTGCGATTACCTCGTTAGTCGACAAGTCCGAAGTGCCATTAATTATCGGGGCAGTTCTGCGTACCGAAGGTCAATTGCAGAATGCTTCGGTTCTTTGGGAACCTAAAGTGGGCGCAACTACTCGCTACATAAAGCGACATTTGACCCCGTTTGGTGAGGTAATGCCGCTACGTTCTACATTGACATTTTTCTCGGATTTGCCCAATCAAGTCGAAGACTTTACGCCGGGCAACGCCGCAGTAATTCATCAGGTGGGCCAAGCCAAGATCGCTCCAATCATCTGTTTCGAGCTAATTGATGATCGATTAATTCAAAGCTCGGCCAACTCAAGCAATCTATTCGTGGTTCAGACCAACAGTGCGACTTTTGCAAACACGGCTCAAAGCGCCCAGCAACTGGCGATAACTCGGATCCGAAGTATTGAACATGCTCGATATGCGGTCAGCGTTTCAACAATTGGCATCTCGGCAATTGTCGACACTAATGGCAGAGTTTTGAAATCGACTAAGGAAAACATTTCAGCCAGTATCAATAGTGCGGTGGCGCTTAATTCGACTAGAACGATTTATGATCGAGTGGGCGAGTTTGCCTGGGTATTGGTGTTGCTCATTGGCTTAGGTTTTGCTGGTGGATTGAGCTATTTCGCCCGTGTGAGTAAACGCCGATAAGTTACATTATGTTAAGTAAAAGGAATTAGCCACTACCCCTTTTCCAGCGTGATTTGCTGGTTATCTATTCCGCGTATTCAGCTACTGGCGTGCAAGCACAGATCAGATTCCGGTCGCCATGAACTCCATCAACACGACCGACAGTAGGAAAATACTTACCGCGAGTGCCAATTAACTCACCCGAAATAAGCCCCTCTCGGGTCCCAGGCGTAGCGCCCGTGGCTCGGCTATAGGCTCGATCCCAATTAGGATCTAAAACCGCCTCAATCGTATGAGGCGCATTTCGAAGCGCTGAACCCTCAACCATTACTTCACCTTTAATAATCTGATCAATCTCGGCGCGAATAGCCTTCATGGCCGCGATAAAGCGATCGAGTTCGGCGATATCTTCACTCTCAGTCGGTTCGATCATGAAAGTACCCGCTACCGGAAAGCTCATGGTTGGAGCATGGAAGCCATAATCCATCAAGCGCTTAGCGATGTCATCAACAGTCACGCCGCTGATCTTGGTGATCTCGCGTAAATCCAGGATGCACTCATGAGCCACCAAACCGTTAGCGCCCGTGTAGAGAACTGGGAAATCATTTTGCAACTTTCGAGCGATGTAGTTGGCCGAGAGAATCGCAACTTGGGTTGCATGAGTTAGACCCGTGCCGCCCATCAAGCGAATATATGCCCAGCTAATTGGCAAGATGCTGGCTGAACCAAAGGGAGCTGCCGAGATTGGGCCAGGTCCAGTTGCTGGGCCCGCCAGAGCGTCCATTGGATGGTTAGGTAAGAACGGTGCCAAATGCGCACGGGTAATTACTGGACCAACTCCCGGACCGCCACCGCCGTGCGGAATACAAAATGTCTTATGCAGATTCAAATGCGATACATCTGCCCCGAATTTTCCAGGCTGGGCTAAACCAACCAAGGCATTTAAGTTCGCACCATCGACATAAACCTGACCACCAGCATCATGAATCAAGGCGCAGATCCGTGAGATCTCGACTTCGAAAACACCGTGGGTTGAAGGATAAGTAACCATCAACGCAGCCACTTCCCCACTGTGGGCGGCAATCTTTGCTTCAAGATCTTCGATGCTTACATTTCCTTCGGCATCACATTCAATTACCACGACCTTCATTCCAGCCATAACCGCACTAGCTGCATTGGTGCCGTGAGCACTAGATGGGATCAAGCAAATCTTGCGAGCTTGGTCGCCACGCGAATCGTGATAATTGCGAATTGCTAACAGACCAGCGAACTCCCCCTGGCTACCGGCATTTGGCTGTAGCGATACTGCGTCATAGCCAGTAATTGCAATCAACCAATCACTTAACTCTTTAATAAGTTGCCGAGATCCGGCACTTTGCTCGGCCGGTGCAAATGGGTGAAGGGATGAAAATTCCGGCCAAGTAACCGCTTCCATTTCAGTGGCCGCATTTAATTTCATCGTGCAAGATCCCAGCGGAATCATGGTGCGATCGAGCGCTAAATCTCGATCGGCCAATGTACGCAAATATCGCATCATGGAAGTTTCAGACCGATTGGTTGAAAAAATTGGGTGCGTTAAATACGAACTCTTACGTGCATTGCTAATTGAAACTTCGCGAGGCGGAGTCGCAATTGAAACCCCGAAAATCTGTCCGATGCGATTCAAGTGCTCAGCCGTGATGGTTTCATCAAAAGAAATTCCGACGACATTAGCCGATACTTCGCGCAAATTAATTCTTAACGCTCTAGCCGTGCGATGGATAAGTGCGGCATCTTTTACTTCGACCAAAACTGTGTCGAAGAAATTCTTGGTCAAAACTCTATGATCACTAGTCGCAAGTGCCTTAACTAACGAATCAGTTTGGGCATGAACTCGATTTGCAATAACTTTCAAACCATCGGCGCCATGCCACATGGCATAGAAGGCACTCATTACTGCCAGAAGAACTTGCGCTGTACAAATATTGCTAGTCGCTTTGTCGCGACGGATGTGCTGTTCTCGAGTTTGCAGCGCTAGTCGAAATGCTGGATTTCCATGTGCATCAAGACTTTGACCAATAAGCCGACCAGGTAGCGAGCGCTCTAATCCGGTACGGACCGCCATGAAACCGGCGTGTGGTCCACCAAATCCCATTGGAACACCGAAGCGTTGAGCTGATCCAACTGCGATGTCAGCACCCCACTCCCCTGGTGGCGCAATCAGTGTGAGTGCGAGCAAATCAGTAGCTGCAATCAGAAGTGCGTTACGTTCGTGTGTCCAAGCAGAAAGGGCTGAATAATCTAAAATTTCGCCCTTGGTATTTGGATACTGAACTAATACGCCAAAGATTTCCTGGTTTGCAGTATCCGACAATGGTTCACTTGGATCAAATTCAACTATTTCAATGGCTAGTGGCTTGGCTCGGGTTGCAACAACTGCCTTAGTTTGCGGATGCAAGAATTTATCGATTAAGAAGACCGCTGAATCGGCGCCACTAAATACTCGGCGGGCAAGCGTCATCGCTTCAGCTGCTGCAGTGCCTTCATCTAACATCGAAGCATTTGCAATTGGTAATGAAGTTAAATCACAAACTGCAGTTTGGAATGCGAATAGCGCTTCTAATCGGCCTTGCGAAATTTCTGGTTGGTACGGGGTATATGCGGTGTACCAGGCCGGATTCTCTAAAACATTTCGCAAAATTACAGCGGGCGTAATTGTTCCGTAGTAACCAGTACCAATAAAGGAATCAAATACTTGATTCTGATTTGCTAGCTTGCGCAGCTCTGCAACTGTTTCGACTTCAGAGAGAGCTGGTGGCAACACATCTTTTAAGTGATGGCCCATTGCAATATTTTCTGGCACTACTGCTTTTATAAATGAATCAAGATCTGCAAAACCAAGCTCGTGCAACATTGTTGCTTCTTGAACAGCCGAGGGCCCAATATGGCGTGATTCAAAATTCTCGTGCGCACTCATGCAGTTTCACCCTAGGTCTCGAAGAACTACTGATCAACGACCAGCAAGGTGAGCAGAATACGGGCGATTAAGCGCCTTTGCGCGCCCGACGTTGCGAGAGCTCGTCGTTATTTTCGCCACCGACGATTTGACCATTGACCTCACCTTGAAGGTTCGAAAGTGAGCCTTCAACTTCATGCCAAACCCGACCAACTGCGATTCCGAATACTCCTTGGCCGCCTTGCACCAAGTCATACATCTCATCAGCACTGGCACATTCATAAATCGAGGCACCATCTGACATCAAAGTAATACGCTCTAATTCAGTAACTCCGCGGCCACGCAAATGATCTACTGCGGTACGAATATTTTGCAGTGATACACCTGCATCTAGTAGACGCTTAACAATTTTTAGAACCAAAATATCGCGAAAGCCATATAGACGTTGAGTTCCGGATCCCCCAGCGCTACGAATACTTGGTTCAACTAAACCGGTTCGTGCCCAATAATCTAGTTGGCGATAAGTAATTCCAGCGGCAGCACAAGCAGTAGCGCCGCGATAGCCAATTTCGAAGTCAGTAGGACTCATGAGGGGGAACTCATTTCGATTAATGATTAGTGGGGTCTAATGGCTAAAGAGTAGGAGTCGAATTACACCGTTGCAATGACCGACACGGTTGAAACCTCTACTTTAGGTTTAGAGTTTTACGCTCAACTATCCCTTGAAATCCTCGGGGTTGATGCCCTCAAGGAACTCGCGGAAGGCTTCGAGCTCTACCGTTTGATCGCCGGAATCGCCCTCATCAACGACTGCACCTTCCGGAATTTCAATGCCGGCGGTATCAAGTAGATCCGAGCTAGCCAGAATATTGCTATGGGTTCGAAGTGCTAGGGCTACGGCATCAGATGGCCGAGCCGATAGTTGAACTAAGTTGGCCAATGAGTCGCGCATCTGCAAGGTCGAATAGAAAACGCCATCGCGCAATTCATTGATGTGCACGGCCACCAAGCTGGCATCGAACTTATCGAAAAGCTGAGCCATCAAGTCATGAGTTAACGGACGAGGTGGTTCGAGCCCTTGTTGAGCGAATGCGATTGCGGTCGCCTCTACTGCCCCAACCCAGATTGGCAGAAATCGTGTGCCATCAATTTCGCGTAGCAGAACTATTGGCTGGTTTGATGGCATCTCGACGCGTACGCCGATGACCTCCATCGGAATCATTTCGGAGGACATCTACTTAGCGAAAACGATGAAGTCCGCTACGCACCAACGAGGCATGTAGTCGAATTGAAAGTGCTGCAATTTCCTTGGTTACTTCTTCGGCGCGAGCTTTTGACTCGGTGCTCTTCTGGCGCACTAGCGGCGTAATCACTTGCTCGATCAAACCAATTTCGCGATCGGCAGCTGACTTGAATGAACGCATGTGTCGAGGCTCGATTCCAAAGGCCGCCATCTCGGAAACTGCCTGTGCAATAGCTAGCGCATCGGCATCGTAATGACGACCACGAACTGTGATCAGACCAAATGACTCTAGCTCTGTGAGCTGATCATCAT